>Ga0180438_10000112_pt1 | contig 168383 bp, 181 predicted proteins | sample SS_ome_12_FD_132455 | JGI IMG/M metagenome (GOLD analysis project Ga0180438, IMG submission 132455) | Hypersaline lake sediment archaeal communities from the Salton Sea, California, USA - SS_3_D_2 metaG | ecosystem: Environmental > Aquatic > Non-marine Saline and Alkaline > Hypersaline >... | reverse complement strand
CGTTTGATTGATGATAGTGCTCAAAAATTTGATCAAGCGGTATCTCAAGGTGGACGACTTTTTAATGTAGTTAGTGGTAGTTTGAATGTTGGTGCTACAGCGACTGTTTACAAGGATGCTGCAAGTGAAGCGTCCGGTGGATATGGATTATTTTATCCTGATCGTGGACTTATTATTCTCAATCCAAACGCATTAGAAGCACATATGGGATCGTTTGTTTCGACCGGTTCTGCGTCAACTACATTAGCCGACAATCATTTCAAGTTATATGAAATGATCAAATCTGCTTCATATTTTACGGCGAGAAACGAGGAAGTAATAACATCAACGAATTATTTTGTAAGAATAAAGAATAAAGACTATAATTTAAGTAATAATCCAACTTATTATACATCATCTGATGGTACATTAAAAGTACCTACATTTATTGGTGATCCACATTCATATATTACTACGGTTGGTCTTTATAATGAATCTAATGAACTTCTTGCGGTCGCTAAAGTAAGTGTTCCATTATTGAAGTCATTTGATCGCGAGGCGCTAATCAAGGTGAAGCTTGACTATTAGCACATTGTTTTTATTGTAGTTGTGTTGTTTTATTAAAAATAAAGATAGAATATATTAAAAATTCCGCTTTTTTATATTTATATATAGAAAGGCGGTTTTTTATTATGAAAAGAATATGTAGAATATGTGGGAAAGAAATTGGTAACAAGGCTATTGGATGGCATATAAAATCACAACATCAAATGTTATATATTCAATATGTAGAAAAGTTTATAGATCAATTTCCAAATGATTTTAATAATTGGTATAGATGTAGAATTTGTGAGACGATAGTAAAAGGTCATAAAACTTGTTCGATGAAGTGTAGTAATGAATATAGAAAAACAATTTTAGTTGGTGAAAAGGCGCCTCGATATGGAGCTAAATTATCAAAAAAATCAAAAGAAAAAATAAGTAAAACACATAAAGATAAAATAGAAAAAGAAGGACATTGGCGAATCGGTTTGAAAAATACAATAAACGCACGTAATAATATGAGTAAATCCGCATTAAAACGAGCTCAACAACCGGATTACATAAATCCAATGCAAGGAAAAACACATTCACCTGAAGTTATTAAAAAAATATTTTCTCATAAAGAAATGAATAGTGTTGAAAAAATGGTTGCCGACGAATTGGCGAAAAATAGTATAGAGTATCATTTTCAATATTTTTTAACGAGGGGCGGTATTTGTAAGTCATTTGATTTCAAAATAAAAAATAAGAAACTATTTATAGAAGTAGATGGAGATTATTGGCATGGTGGTCCTGGACATAAACATGATTATTTTAAAGGGGTAAATGAAGTTAAAGAAAATGATAAGTTTAAGGAACAACTTGCGATGGAAAACGGATTTGAAGTTATACGAATATGGGAAAGTGAAGTTAAGAAAAATCCTAATTTAATTATAGAGAGAATAAATGAGCGCGTATAAAGAATTACCACCTGATAATGTTAGTTTTCGTGAGTTTGAGGCGAATAAATTATGGACATTCACTCAAGATGATACGGATATAGTACAAGTAAGAAGTGCGTTCCAGCGTACCGGAAGTTGGTATACGCCTTCGGTTGATGGAGTGGTAAGTGGTTCTGTTATTCCTACAAGGACACTTTACGATAGTATAAAACATATGTACTATAATGAGACAAGTATAGTAAGTTTTACTGGCTCATCTGTATATCGTCCTGACACGAGTTTACAAGTAAAAGATAAACTACATCAAATAGGAAGTCAAGATTTTACGACCGGTTCTGCTGTTGTAGTGAAATATTTTGAACCATTCAAAAACTTCGGGCCAAACAGTCTCAATGTATATAAAATGTTAGGTGATCGTGCGGTTGTTGTGTCCGTGCCACAGGAACGCTTTGGTGATGGTATGAAACCGGGAACGATACACATTGAACAAGTTTCTGCTTCATATGCTGGTGTTTCACAATCATTTACATTATATGACGATGGAAAGGGAAATCTTTACGACAATGCGAATTCAGCAAGTTTTTCCGCAACAGCATCAGCGTGGACGGTAGGAAATGTATTTTACGAACATGGTAATATGGTCATAACGAGTACAGGTTCCCAGTATCAGTATTTTGGAACTGGCTCAAGTGTATACACCGTAAAGTTTAAATCGATTCAAAGGATATATGAGTTAGAAGCGTATTGTACAGCGAAAGCGGGTGAGTTTAATATGCCGATGAATCCAAGTGCGAGAGTAAGTAGGTCATTGATGTTAGCAGAACCGTTAGGTTATGTGACGAGTTCTGACTTTTCTTCTTATGTAACGACAATAGGGTTATATGACGACAACTTAAATCTTATGGCGGTTGGAAAGACCGCTCAACCGATAAAAAATGATCCTGATTTAGCGATAACATTTGTAGTGAGACTTGATTGGTAAGGGGAGTTACGATATGGCGTTTCGGGTAATAAAGCAGTTTATTCCAAACGGACAACCTGGCGATCCTGACTGGGCTCGCCGAGACATTTATGTTTGGCGTATAACAAGTGGGTCATATAGTGGAAGTGATGATATATCCGATGATCATGAGGAAGGGTATTATGATATAGATCAACTTGAAAGGGATGATTACGAAGATTATCAAGGATGGGGAGTTTATACAGGAACACCGAGAGTATATGGATTGATGGAAGAAATAAGTGGTTCATATCCATTTCCATCTAAAGAGGAATTAAAGGACGCCAAGAATGTAAGTAGGTGGAGAAAAACAAATCCTATTATACATAGTTTCGCCCCATTAACTGCTTCCGAGGGTCAAATAGTTAGGATAAGTGGTAGTGATTTTCTTGGAACTGCTAAGGTAGGATTTAGTTGGCGTAAAACGAAAGAGTTGAGAATTTTAGATAACAACAATATACGGGTTCGCGTTCCAAGTGGAAGTGAGACTGGGTTTTTAACGGTATACAACTACAATCAAGAGTTTGATAAAGCTGATGGTTGGATGCAGATTTCTGGCACACAGATACAATCGCCAACATTTGGTCGATTTGTGCCTCGAACCGGATCATATTACACACCAATAACACTTTTTGGCGACAATCTTCAATATACAAAAAGGTTGAGAGTAGGAAATGTTATAGTTAATCGTAATCAATGGGTATTGAATAACAATCACGAAATAACTTTTTATATTCCTGCTGGTGCTCAAACAAATCCGGTAAGATTAGTTGATTTTGATAATAATGTATTTGTAACACCTGAGGAAGTTTATGTTGAACCGGAAGCCGATACAAACATCCAAACATTTTATCCAACATACGCCCCATATGGCGACATACTTCATATTTGGGGAAGTAGATTTCTTGGAGTTACTGCTGTTGCGGTACACCAAACAACAGGATCATTTACGATTGTAAATGATAATCATATACGATTTACATTACCTGAAAATGCGAGCCCACATAGAATAAGAGTACAAAATAGTCAAAGTTTGGTAGCGTCATCGGGTGAAGATTTTATTTGGATGCCAGGTGTATCATCAAAGAAAGCGACTATAAATGATTTCAATCCAAAAACCGGTTCTGCAGGAGATAGGATATATGTAACCGGAAGCCAATTTCTTGGTACGATTGGTGGTTACATCAATGATACGGGATCGGAATTAAATATGAGACAAGTAGAAATATATGATCGTAGACATATGAGTTTTAGAATACCACCTGGTTCATCAACCGGTTATTTTCGTATAAGGAATAACATTGGATTAAAGATTTCACCAATGGAGTTATACATCATTTAATGGAACTTTTCTAACATAAAATAGTATAATAAAGACAAAGGAGTTTACGAATGAAAACACGTTCAGCGAAAGCTAAAGGTCGTCGGTTACAAGACGCCGTCAAGAAATTATTAATGGAAACTTACACATCATTACGAGAAGGTGACATAAAAACCGCGGTAATGGGCGAATCTGGTAGAGATATAATTTTATCTCCGGCAGCGGAAGACGAGATACCATTTGACATTGAAGCCAAAAATCAAGAAAAATTATCTATATGGTCTGCTTTAGAACAAGCGGAATCAAATCAAAAAGAAGGTCGAATTCCATTATTAGTATTTAAGCGGAATAGGTCAAAGACATATGCTGTATTGGAATTTGAAAAGTTATTGGAACTACTAAACAAGAAATAAGTATAAAATATATGAGTGAAATAAAGTTATTACAATTATTAGAATCCCTTTTAGGTTCGAACAAGAAACAAGGATCAAAAGGCGACTATTTATATTTTTGTCCGTCTTGTAATCATTACAAGAGGAAATTGTCAATCAATATAAATAGATCATCGCCGAAGTTCGGCAAATGGGCGTGTTGGGTCTGTCAAGATTATGACAACACGAAAGGAAAAAATCTTTGGACGTTATTCAAGAGGTTCAAAGCGACTCCGGTTCAGCTTGAGGAACTCAGCGACATTTTAGGTGAGAGACATTATAGTATTGAGAAGAAAGACGAGACGAAGAAAGTTTTATCTTTACCACAAGAATTTTTACCTATTTGGGGCTACCCAGGGACACCTGACGATTTAGAGTTTCGCCGCGCTGCCGTCTATTTGAATAAGAGGAAGATAAGTTGGGGAGATATAATAAAGTATCAAATAGGATTTTGTAAAGAAGGCGAATATAAAAATAGAATAATCATTCCATCATATGATGAAGATAATAGATTGAATTTCTTTTCTGCTCGTAGTTATTATGAGGACGCATATATCAAGTATAAAAATCCTGAAATAACAAAGGACATAATAGGGTTTGAGAATATGATAAATTGGAACATACCAATAGTTTTAGTTGAGGGAGTGTTCGATGCGATTGCCATTCGCCGGAACGCGATACCGTTATTTGGTAAAACGATTATGGAGAAACTACACGATAAAATACTTACAAATCGCCCACCAAAAATTTATATATCTTTAGACGAAGATGCTAAGAAAAATATAGCTATAATAGTTGAGACATTTTTAAAAGAGGGAATAGAAACACACGTTGTAAATCTTGGAGCGAAAGACCCGGCGGATTTAGGATTTATGGAAATGGTTAGGGTCATAAAACAACAAACTACGAGAATGGATTTTCCTGAATTAATGAAATATAAGGTAGGATTAGTTTGAGAATATTGATTATATTAGGACATAATAGGTTAACCGGTGTTAATTTATGGGCTAACGATTTATCAAATGAGTTGATAAAGAAAGGACATCAAGTTCATTTTCACATTTCACCTGATAAAGATAATGAAATAAATTATGTGCCAGGATATACTGTCTTTTATGAAAAAATAATCAATAATATGTTTGATGATAAAGGAACATGGTTTGGTGATTATGATGTAATTATATTGAATTATAGTATTCATGAAGATATGATAAAGAATGTAAATGTACCTGTTATATTTGTAAGTCATGGATCAATGGAAGAATGGTATTTTCCAAAATACAAACATGAATGTCATGTTGGAATAAGTGATAGAGTAAAAGAGGATTTAGGTTGTGACAAAGTTGTTTATAATGGAGTAAACATAAATGAATTTTATTCAAACACAAGTATAAGTGTAAAACCATTTTCTGCGTTATATCTTTATCGTGGTGATGTACCAACGGCTTTAAATATTGTATGTGAAAATTTGGGAATAGAGTTACATCATGGTAGGTTGATGCCCAATGTAAGTGAGGCGATCAACATGGTTGATTTTGTAATAGGTTATGGACGATCAATATATGAGGGAATGGCGTGTGGTCGCCCATCATTGGTTTATGGTGTGAATGGTTGTGACGGTTGGGTAAATGAATGGAATTTCAAAGAATTTCTTAGGGGTAATTGTTCAGGTTGGTATACACAATGTAAATATGATTTGAATGGTTTACAAAATCTAATACAAAAATATGACTGGCGACAAGGAAAAATAAATAAACGATTGATAGAGGAAAACTTATCATTAGAGATTATGGGAGATACATTTGAACGAATAATTATAGGAGTGGTAAAGGAATATGATGAAAGACAAGATACCGGTAAACTTCGACGAGTTGAAAACCATTTATCATACGGCGGACATTCATATACGTAATGTCAGGCGTCACAAGGAATATCGACAAGTATTTGAAAGATTGTATTATGAAGTACAAAAGGACACCGAGAATGCAGTAGTTGTTTTAGCTGGTGACATCGTACATGCTAAGTTAGAAATGTCACCTGAGTTAGTTGATTTGACATTTGAGTTATTCAAGAGATTGACAAATATTATACCTACAATCGTGATAGCAGGTAATCATGATTGTAATTTGAATAATATGAGTAGAATGGACACATTGACATCGATAGTAAAAAATCTTGACAGTCACAATCTATTTTATCTCAAACATTCTGGCGTCTACGACATAGCGAACACAAAATTTGTTGTAATGTCCGTATTTGACAAAGTGGAGAACTTCATATCGGCGGATCAGGTAGAGGGCGACAGCACGAAAATAGCTTTATATCACGGCACGATACACCAGGCGGTCGCCGACACTGGCTTCAAGTTACACAATGACAAGGTAAAACAAGACATATTCAAGGGATATGACATTGTATTATTAGGTGACATTCATAAACATCAATATATGAATAAACAAAAGACAATGGCGTTCCCTGGCTCGTTGATACAACAAAATCATGGCGAAGATGATAACAAGGGTATATTGAAATGGGATGTGTCAAAGAGGAAAGCGGAGTTCATCAAGGTACACAATGATTATGGATATAGAACATTATTCATTGATAAAGGTGTGATACCAGATATACAAGGATTACCTGAGAAAGCTCGCCTCCGATTAAAAATAAAAGATACACTTCCATCACGGATCACGGAAATAATGACGGTGATTCGAAAACAATATCCACATATACATGAAGTATCTGAAGTAAAGATTCATGATTTATTGAATAAGAATGGATCATCGGTATTGAAGAAAATAGATATTGGGGATGTTAGGGATATAAATTTTCAAAATGAGTTGATACGAGAATTTTTAGAAAAGAAACATTTTCTTGATGAATCGACAATAACAAAGATATTTGAAATCAACACCGAGTTAAATGGAAAGTTACCACCGCGTGACATTGCACGGAATGTAGTTTGGAAACCGCAGACATTTACATTTTCCAACTTATTTTCATATGGAGACGGCAACAAAGTAGATTTCACAAATCTCAAAGGTGTTGTCGGCTTATTTGCTCCGAATGCGAGTGGAAAGAGTAATTTTATAGAATCGTTATCATTCACTATTTTCGACAAGTCTGCGCGTGCATGGAAGGCCAAGAACGCACTCAATAGTAAGAGGGATAATTTTGATTCGAAGTTTGAGTTTGACATTGACGACAAGATATATCGTATCAAACGAAAGGCGACTACAAATAAAAGGGGAATGGTAAATGTAAAGACTGACTTTTCTGTACGAATGTTAAATGGAGAGAGAAAATCATTGAATGGAGATAGACGAAGTTCAACGAACGCCAGTATAAGAAGTTATTTAGGAGATTATGACGATTTTCAAACAACTGCTCTTATCCCACAATTTATTAGTAATCACAAAAACTTTACAACAATGAAACAATCTGATCGTAAGGAACATCTGGCTAACTTCTTAGATTTCAATGTATTTGGTCAACTATATGATTTAGCCTTTGAAGCGGTTAGAGAAACAAATGCGGTTTTGAAAGATTTTGAGAGACGAGAGTTTAGTAAAGAGTTGTCTGGTGCAGAATTATCATTGAAGAAACATAATAAAGAATATAAAGAAAGAACTGCTCGTAAAAAAGAATATGACAAGTTATACAAACAAATTAATAATGAAATAAAGAAACTTACGAGTAAACTTGTTCGATTTGATAGTATATCCGATATAGAGGGTTTACGACGAAAACGAATAAATCTTGGAACGGATATAGAAACATATGAACAAGAAATAGTTGAGATCAAGGAAAAGATAAATAATTTGAAAGAGGAAATAAAAGAGAACAAAACATTACTCAAGGATATAGATAGTGATATTGTAGAGAAGTATGAACTTATCATGGAGATAAAAAAACATCGACATGAGGCGAAACATGATTTTGACAAATACAAGATAAAGGTAGAATCAAAAACAAAAGAGTTAGGAGATTTCGCCAAGATACAATACAATGATGAATGTAATGTTTGTGGTGACAATAAAGTTTTTGTCAACTCAAAGTTAGAGGAAGATGATATTGAAGAAAATAGAATGATTATGAAAACCTTTGAGGATAAAATCTCTGAGTTTGATAAGATGTTAGAAAAGGGTAGTTATGTAGAAACTAAATATACTCATTACAACCAACTCAATGGAAACATAAATGCCTACTCGATGGAATTGAGTGACGAAGAAAAGTCAAAATTTAGTAGAGAATCGTCATTAAAAGAGGCGAAAATAGAATTAAAGGATGTAGAAAAAAGTATAAAGACATATGAGAAAAATGAAAAGACGATAAAGAAGAATCGAGAAACACAAGACAAAATAGATGATTGGGAAAGTAAACTTGTAGTTGTTGAAAATGGTATTAGTGAAATAAATCAAGAAATTATGGACATCCATGCCAAAATAAAAGTGTATGAAGATCAAATAAAGAAGATAAACAAAGAAATAGATTATGTAAAAGATTTGGAACAAAGAAGTACAGCGTACCGGTTTTACATGGAAGCTGTAGAAAAGAATGGTATTCCACTTGATTTGATGGAGAGGATTTTACCTGTTGTAGAGAGTGAAGTAAACAACATATTATCTCAAATGGTTGATTTTGGTATTATACTCGGAGTTGATGTAGACGATAAAGACATATATGGAAAGATAGTATATAGTGAGGAAGATGTCTGGCCCATTGAGTTGATAAGTGGAATGGAAAGGTTTATCGTCAACGTAGCGATTCGGGTTGCTCTTATCGGCGTATCGAGTTTGCCTCGTCCAAACTTTTTAGTTATTGATGAAGGTTTTGGAAGCTTGGATGCCGACAACGCCAATAATTTATATATGTTATTTGATTATCTCAAGACACAATTTGATTTTGTTTTGATCATTTCTCACTTAGATTATGTAAAAGACATGGTTGATTCCGCATTAGAAATCAAAAAAGAAAATGGTTTTAGTAAGATCGTAAATTAATGTAATAATCTTCGTTACATATATTTATATGTGAATAACTATGTGTAATGGAGATTTTTATGGCGATCAAAAGAAAGAGTAATCAATACATTGGGTTACACCTTATCGATGTTTTTATAGAAGATACCGACCCAAATTCTCAATATTTTCGTGTATCAGGTATTCCTGAAGTTTTCCCAGGTGGTAAGACCGCTTTCCGCATCGATGGCTCTGATTTACTCAAGCTGAATAGTGAAGTAAAAGTTGAGGTATTGAATGCTGAAGGGAATGTAATATATTCAGAGTATCCTGATTATATTGAAGGTTCATCCAGGGTGGTTTCTATTTATGTGTATTCCGATGAACTTTATGGTGCTGCGACATTAACCATTGCAGGGGAAGCAAAGAATGTTCCTCCTGAATGGGAAAATCATCTAAATGTAAGATGGCAAAAGACGATTACCGTTGATCCTGCCTTAAGAAATGTATCTCCGATAAAATTTTATAAGCCTCCTATTATATCCGCACAGGAATTATATACACCTTATTTAGTTAGGTCATATACTACAAGTTCAAGTCCTGAATCGGTTGATTATACGAGTGGTTCTGTTGCGGGACAAATGGTAGGAAGTGATTATATGTTATCCATTTCCGGTGGAGCATTTATACGCCAGATGGAAGGTGGAACGTTAACCGTACCAACTCCATATGTTATCGCAGGCGACAATGATGAATATCAAACGACAATAAAGGAAGTGGTAAATGTTAATTCTGCTATTGCAGGTGAACCATATAGCCCACCGGATACACAACGTTCATATTTACCTGAATCATTTATAGATCGTACACTGGCGATAGGAACAAAAGGTAATACAAAAGATTTTATAAACAGTCCTTATTCATTACGATATGAGATAGAACCAACTTATTCAGCTACTGAAAATTATAAATCTTTTGCTAAAGTAAACATTGCGGATATGGAAACATTCTCTGGCGATGTTTATGCTCTCAAACTTTTTATGAAGTCTGCAGGTAGTGATCGAGATTTTGATTTAATGGGTGACGTTGTTCTTGAGAGCCCAGATTTAATGATTGACGAAAATACTGTTAATTATGATATACATTATGGATTGATATATAATGAAACAATAATAGATTCATTTTGGACATCTTCAAGATTTAGTTCAAATGATGCGTTTCCAAGTTTATCAAGGGATAGTTCTAAGATAAGGGATGCTATTTATATTAGTGGAAGTCAAACGGGTCGCCCCAAAGATTTCTTTTATACCGTATTCCCGGTTCAAGATATAAATTTCAATGAAGGAAGTGAATACACTTTTACCGCGAGACTTGTTGGTGTTAGAAAACCAAAGATAGTTGAAATGGTTGGCGAGACGATTACCGGAAGTGAAGGTGAATTTCAAATTTATATGTCAGGTTCTGCTTTCAATGATTCCGAGACTGATTTAGTTGGTGGATTAGGAAAGTTAGTAGGGAAGGTTGATTTACAAAACATATCTGGCGACGAGAAAAATTTTGGTGAAGTAGAAGCATCCTTTATAGCTGATAATACTGGAACGGGACACATACGATTTGTTATTCCATCTGGTGATTGGTATATATCTCAAATGTCTATAAAACCATCACAAGAGACCGGATTTTCGCCCGATAATGCTATACTTACTATACCAATACTTGACTGGCAAAGAGACGACAAGTTAGAGTTTAAAGCAGAGTTTTATGATTTTGAGGGTAAAAGAGCTGATACTTTTGCTACTTCATCTGAGTTTAGTTTTAGAGGAAGTAACATTTATATAGAGGGAACTGATAACGTTCTTACGGGATCGGTATATATTGGAAATGCTATTGGCGAAGGTATTGAAATGGCGGGTGTAAGGTCTGCTTATTTGAGAAACGTAGGTTATCGTGGTTGGTCGCATGCTATTGATGGTACAGGTCCAAGTGGATTTATGTTGTGGAGTGGATCAGTTTTAACGGTAGATAATCCTGGTGGCTATGATGGAGTGGGATTAGAAATACATGGTGGTCAAAAAATACCATCAGGGTCTGATCGCCCACACGCTATTCGATTTAGAACGGATACTGGACGACTTGAGGTAACCGGTTCGATTTATGCTACTGATGGTTTCTTTAGTGGATCGATTGAAGCTAATCAAATCAAAGTACCGCTTGGTGGTATTTCTCCTGATCCACATGCTTATTATGATCCGGACACTGGTAACTATTATCGAGCTGCTATCACACAAGTTGGATATGCTCATTTTATGAGTGGTTCGATAGGTGGATGGCAGATTCAACCTGAAGGCAAGTTAATGGCGCCCAACCAAACATTTATGTTAAGTGGTAGTGGTATTATATCATCGTCAAATTTTTATGTAAATGAAGCCGGAGCCTTGACCGCGTCAAACGCAACGATTTATGGAACGTTGGTTGCTGGTACGGGTTCAATAGGTGGATGGAAGATAGGACATTATTTCTTATCTGCGAGTAACATAATAATAGATAGTAATGGAACGTTACAAACTGCTGACTATGTATCTGGCGAACGGGGATGGAGAATAACGAGTGCGTTTAATGGATATGGTGAGTTTGAGAATGTACGTATTCGTGGAACGTTGAGGACGACCGTATTTGAGAAAGAGACCGTCAATGCGGTTGGTGGTCAATTATGGGTCGCCAATTCGACAACGATAAGTGGAAGTGTAACGATGTCCGCAAATCCTGCGGATCAAACGTATAATGAGTGGCCTGTAGAAAATGCTTCAGGTTGGACGAATGGTGAAGTGGCGAAGGTCAAGAAAGTAACCGACACCGGTTTTACAACGGAATATGTTTTAGTAACGAGTTCGTCTCGACTTGATCCCGCGAGTTCAACAGATTTTCGGGGTTACATTTACGTAACGAGAAGTTGGCAGAGTGATGAACCGTGGAATTTTGGACAGCTCGCCGATCCAAGTGGCGACTCAATTATTGGTGATAGCGGAAGTGGTGCGTTTAGTTATGAACCTGGACAAGTAGTTGTTTCAACTGGTATAAGTCAAAGTGGATATATTAGATTGAATGCGAATCCACGCGATCCGTATACACCTTATATAGATATAGTAGAAAGAACTGGTAGTGGAGTATATGATTTAGATTTGAAAGTAAGACTTGGAGATTTGAGTGGATTATCTCCTGGACTTCTTTATGGTGATACACAACCTGGATTTGGACTCTTTACTGAAAATGTTTATTTGACTGGTAAAATTACTGCTACAACGGGATCGTTTACCGGAAAAGTTCATGCTGGTAATTTACTTATTGGATCAAATGTTAGTAGTTCAAATCATGGTATTTTTATCAACAACAACAATTATTGGTATGACAATGGCGACTTCAAAGTTGGTAATTCTACTAATAATATGGAGTGGGATAGTACCACATTGAAAATTACAGGTTCTGTTGATGCTACATATGGTAAAATAGGTGGATTTAATTTAAGTCCTGATGCTCTTTATTCTGGTGATGATCAATGTTGTCCTAATTTCTTTATTAGTGGCGCAGCTGTGACCGGTGGAACGTTGAAGGAAACATTATTTATATCTTCATCGGAATTTCAAGTAGGTGCAAATGGAGTAATAAGTGCGAGTGCAGGACGAATTGCGGGTTTTACGATTGATGAAGATGCGTTAATTGGAAGTTATACAAGTCCTGGTGGTCGTAATACGGCTATAAGATTTGATCCTGATGAAGCTTCTATTGTTTTTGTTTCAAGATCGGCAGATTTAGTTTCTGATTTTGAAATACTTAGAATTTCCGCATCAACTGCTGCTGTAACTGTTGATGCTGATGCGGAAACAACGGAAATAATAGGACATACAGTGGTTACTGGTGATAGAATGAAACTTGACGAAGTTCAATTCCATGTAGAACAACGAGAATCTCCGGTTGGACGATGGACAGCGTACAATTATTATAAAGAAAATAATACTGGAAATATTTCCGGAATGGAACCTGATCAACATTCATATACGTTATATGCTCAAAACGATAATTTAAGTGGAGAAATATGGCCGGTAACGACACAATCTGCTGCAGGTTGGGGTGATTATACAGGTTCAAATGTGAACGCAGCAATAAAAGGGTATCAAGGTCGTGGTGGTGGAGATTCAATAAAATCTGGTATTTGGGGTAGTTGTAATGATCATTATTTTTCTTGTGGTATTCTTGCAGATGGAGTAGTAAAAGATATTAGTGGTGGTGCGGGTAATCCAGGTTCTTCTGCTTGGGCTTTTGTGACTCGTTTTAGACCGTCAGTATTTGGTAATCCGTGGACCGGTTCATTGAATGATTTGTGGACAAGTCCTGGATCTAATTTTCATGCAGTTACAACAATAGAAGATAAACATTGTGGATTGATTATTTATCCACCTGAATTTTCAGCTTATAAAAAAGGTGCGGGTGCTGCACCAGCAGGTTATAAAAACGTAGCGAATGATGATATAGCAGGTAGAGTAGGACTTGGAGTTTGGGTGCCACAAACGAAATTAGATGTTCGCGGAGTAATATCAAGTAGTATGGTTAATACTATTCAATTAGGAGTAACAAGTAGTGCTAACTTTGCAGGTACATCTACTTTTGAAAATGTCGCTACTTTTGAAGCTGAACCATTGGTACAATTTAATGTTGCAACTACTGACGGAACTGATGGTACATATCAACGATTAAACAATACTAATACCAGTACTAATGTTCAAAGTGGATTTATCTTCCAAAACGGAACTACTGCAAATACGTATAAAGGTGCGATTTTATTTCAAGATATAGATTCGTGGGGTCGTGGTAGATTACACTTTGCGTTGAATTCAAGTGGTTCTGCAGGTGAAGTGACGAGGGCCGATTCAAGATTGAATATACATCACGGTGGTGATGTTGGTATTGGAGTTCTTGCTAATACTGGATGGACAGGAACATTCAAACTTTATGTAGGTGGAAATATAGGTGCGAGTGGAAATATAACAGCGTTAACGACATCTGATATAAATCTTAAAAAGAATATATCACAACTATTAAATCCACTACAAAAAGTGATACAACTTCGTGGAGTTGAGTTTGATTGGGATAAGAAGGATTCAGGTATCCCGCATGAAGATGGAAAACATGATGTAGGACTCATCGCACAAGATGTAGAAAAGGTAATACCTGAAGCCGTTGTAAAGATGGGCGATGGATATAAAGGTATACATTATGAAAAACTTGTTCCATTGTTAGTAGAAGCGATAAAGGAACAAAATGAAAAGATAAGTGATTTAGAAAAACGAATAAAGGACTTGGAAGATGGCGATCGGTCTTAGCGAGTTAGCAGATTTACAACAAAGTGCGGCTGATTTTATAAGTGTCGCCACAGAAGGCGGTTGGATTTCCGGCGAAATTGAATTAAATGAAGGTAATTTTGGTTTGACTGCAGGAAGTATAACAGGAGACACAACTCCTACGGAATTACAAAATACAACATATGCTATAGTGTGGACTCTACAAGGCGGTTGGATTGCGTCTGGAGTTTTTGATGCTACACAATATTATTCGTGGACAAATCAAATTGGAGAATCATCTTGTACAATACTAAATCAAGGTGATCAAGCAGTATATAATTGGGATGATCAATTTGCGGATACGGTTTATGTTACTGATGCCGGTAATATGAGTAATTATACAACATTTGATTTGTCATTGGGTGTATCAGTTCAACCAGCAGGTGGTGGATGTTTTTTGTATGGAACAAAAGTTGAGAAACAAGATGGTTCAATAATAAATATGGAAGATGTAAAAGTTGGAGATTGGATAAAAACTTATAATGCCGGAATACCAACTCCAGCTGATAAACATCCTGAAGGGAGAGAATTTTTAAATACTTGGTCAACGGAAAGTTTTGATGGGCATATAGATTATTCTGAAGTTAGACAAGTTAAGCCAAGTATTTGGCAAGGATATTTTACAATAAATTCTGGGTCATTAAATGAGTTAAAGGTAACATTTGAACATAGAATATTTACAAAAAGAGATAATAAATGGTCGTGGATAAGGGTAATAAATCTTAGAGTTGGCGACAAATTATTTAAAGAAGATGAAACGGAATGGGAAATACAAAGTATAACATTTCATAATGAGAAAGTAAATACAATATGTTTAGATGTTGAGGATATAGATGCATATTTTGCCAATGGAATATGGGCGAAAAATGCAGAAAAGAATGAAGAACCATAATAGATAGGAGTAAAAAATGGCTAAAGATTGTCCATTATGTGAATTAAAAGCAAGTAAAATAAACGAGTGGATTTATGGAAGCCCAACAGGTAGTAACGGCTCAATCGTTCTTAATTGGAAAGGTAAAAATAATAAAGATTTAATTATAGGTTGTTTTACTAAAACCGATCTAACAAAAGCTACAACTGAAGCAAGTGGTCATGGAATAGTTGTAGATGGATATGCTGATAGATATTATTTTGAAATGCTTCCTTATTTAGAACAAAAAGGTGATGAAATATATGGGCCTGGTAATTGGGGTTTTGTTTATCATTATCCTGATGGATTTACCACTCCAAGTTTTGATATAGAGTATATATTATCATCGGATAAAAGATTTAGAGATAAAGCAATAAAGTGTAAAAAAGATAAAGATAAATTAGAAGCTGAAGATCATTATTATGTTGAAATTATACAAAGTGGTAGTATTTGGTCACAAAAATTGAATATTAGGGAGAGAGAAAATGAGTAATGAACATATAGAGCCCATTGAAGTAATAGGGTATAAGGATTCATATAGGTTATCGCCACATTTTACATATGGCGAATTTACGATAAGTCAAACAGCTATTCGTAAGAATATAAATAATCAACCAAATGAAGATGAAATGAGAAACCTTGAGGCGTTATGCAGCATCATTTTAGAACCAATACGGACTCATTACGGAACATACGTAGAGATTCATTCAGGATTCCGGAATAAAAAACTCAACACAGCCGTTGGTGGATCGACTCGATCACAACACAGGTTTGGTCAAGCTGCGGACATCAAGATACCGCCCAACACGATTCAGGAAATTTTCGAATGGGTTGTGCTCGACTCGGGCTTGCCCTATGATCAGATCATTTGGGAGTTTGGTCGATGGATTCATATATCACATAAAAGGGTAGGAACGAATAGAAGAAAGAATACATTGGCGAAAAAGAATGAAAATAATAAAACTGTTTATACACATTACAAAAAAGAGCAAGTAATGGAAGGGTTAGACTATGCTTAAATTATCGAAACTAATAAAAGAATATATTTATCAATATAAGTATACCGTTTATTGTGATATGGATGGCGTACTTACTGATTTCGACAAACAACTTGAGAATTTTACTGGAATAAAAGATGGTCGAAAATATGAGAAGAAAGAGGGAACGGAAGCCTTTTGGAGCGAAATCGGTAAAGGTGGACTCAAGTATTGGAGTGAAATGCCTTGGATGAAGGACGGTAAAAAATTATGGGATTACATCAAGAACAAGAATGTAAAAATTTTATCCGCTCCTGCAAGGACAATACCTGAGAGCCCACGTGGCAAGCATATGTGGGTCAAGGGTAATCTTGGTAATGTTGAGTTGATACTTCGACGGGCGAGAGATAAACAAGATTTTGCTAAGAAAGATGCTATATTGATTGACGATATGGATGAAAATATAAAACAATGGAAGGCACGTGGTGGAATTGGGATTTTACACAAGTCTGCCTCATCAACGATAAAGAAACTCAAGGAGTTAGGACTATGATACCTAAATTAAAAGATTTGGTAAGTGGAAAGGCGAAAGGTCATATAAAAGTGATAAATCAAAAAGCCGAATTATCTTTATCACTTATTAAGAGAGCGTTAAAGGATAAAGATCCTGAGACATATAAGAAAGCTTTAGAAATGTTAAAACCATATATGATTGATATAGCTAAACTATCAAGAGAGATCAAGTAATGAAACTAAAAAAATTGTTGAGAGAGAACCCTGATGGTGTATATGTAGGTAATACACGTTTAAGTTATACTGAAGGTGACGCTCACGCATTTGGAATACACAAAGGTAAAGCCTATTTCAGTGATCCTGGTGGAGTTCATTTCGCGATCCGTGATCATTTATTAGATCGTGGCGAAATAAAGGAAAAAGATTATGATGATTTCCCATATTTGCGGGGAGATTACAAATATCCCGGTAGGTTATGGGCCGAGGATAAAGTCATATCATTTTGGGAATTTCCAAAACAAAATCAAATCAAGAGTATTATATCTAAGTTAGAACGTGGGTCAGGGTTAAAGATTTGGAATAACGGATGGCAAGTAGAGGTAATAGATAAAGGTGGAAAAATATATCGTCCGGATTCACGAGAAGACGATCCGAGAGAGCCTTCATGGGATGCATACGATGTACAAGGTGATTTGATGTTAATTCCAATAGAGAAGTATGAGGGAAGTCAAAAACAACGTGGTAAAGAAATCTCACATATGAAATCTCCGTTACTCAAGAAAGGTAGACGCGAAGTTCCTATGGGCATGGGATCAAAGAAAAAGGTAAAAGGACAACGAAAGGGAGAGACACCTGCTGCTGCCAGACATCGTATTCGTAAAGGTTTAGGTGATGGAACAATAAAACTTGGAGAATTATTATTAGAAAATCCTGATGGAGTAAGTATAGGAAAATATAATTTAGAATGGCATAGAAATGCCGTACCTTTTGGTATGTGGAAAAATAAAATGTATGTCGGTAGTGAAGGATATACACACGGAGACATGCAATCGCCAGATGGTTGGTTATCACGAAAATCATTGAAATTTCCGGGTCGCCTTTGGTATAAAAAGAAAGTTATTACATTCTGGGAATTTCCAAAAAAGAACCAAATGAAATCTATTGTATCTAAGATTGAAGATGCATTTAAAGAAGAACATGGAAAAACGATAAAGATTTGGAATAATGGATATAAGATAGAAATTTTAGATAAAGGTGGAAAAATATATGATCCAAAAGATAAACGCTGGGGCGCGTGGGATGATTTTCCTGCAGGAACGGCTCAAAAATTAATACCGTTAGAAGATTATCAAGGAAGTGAAAAACAAGTTGGAAAGGGAAAATCTCATGCGGTTTCACCAATGCTTAAAAAGGACAAGCAAGTACCTAAAGGAATGGGATCGAAGAAAGATGTACGGGGCGCCAAGAAAGGCGAACTTCCTGCCGCAGCTCGTCATAGAATGCGTAAGGGTTTAGGTGATGGAGTAATTAGATTCAAAGATTTGATACGTGAAATAATTATTTTATATGAAGATCAATCGGACGAGTTGGTAAAAATTGCTAAAGGTAGAAATGGTTTAGTTGATCCAAAGGGTCAAGTTCATGCTGTTCCGGAATTAGAACACGTTGATTGGTTAGTAAAAAATGTAGGTAAGTTTAAGCCATTCAAATCTCGATTAGCTCATGCTGATGCTAATGAGTGGTCTATAATATATGAAGCGGTTATCAACGAAGCGATGAAGGACGGTTGGGTAAGAATTTCCGGTAGAAAAGGGGAAATAGGATTTACTGCTACCAAAAAATCATTACAACGACACAAGAAATTATTAGACGACATCGTAATTTTCGCCGAGTCTGTTGAAAAACGTCCAATAAAAGTATACAAGAGTGAGTTTATGATAAGAAAACCACAATCAGCGAGATATGGAAAGAAGGAGTTTGGCGATGATTAAACTAAAAAAATTAATAAAAGAGGATTTTGTAGGAACAACTAAAGATGGATATGAGATATATAAAAATCCTAAAAGTGTAAAACGAATGGATGATGATATAAAAGGTGTTAGTGTTCCAAGTGGAGATTTTTATGTAGTTGATTATTACAATATAATTCACGCAGATATAGAGAAATACCTAAAACCATTTGGAGTAAAAATTCCATCTGAAATATTTTATTACATGGATAAAATAGCGAAAGGAATGAAAAGAGGTTACATTGGTTGGATACGTAACGGAAATACGAATAAGTTTTATTTGAGTGAATCTGTCAATGTGGTAATGCAAGATGGCGGATATGATTGGAAGGAATACCAAAAGATAATAAAACAGCATATACCGAAAATAAAGGCGAAAAATCCTGGCTTGAAGTTTATACCTGAGCCACCATATTGGTAAAATTATGATTAAACTAAAAAAATTAATAAAAGAAGAATTACTTGGTAATCTTGGTAGTATAGAAGTATACAAAAATCCCAAATCCATAAAACGTATGGCGCCTGCATTGAGAGGATTGAGCGATCCACAAGGTAATTTATATGTAATGGACGATCAATATTTTGCTATTCATATGGATTTAGAAAGATGGTTAAAAAATAAGGGTCATACAAAGGATAAGTCTGCTGATTGGGATACACGGAATTGGCCGAAAGCGTTTGGCGACATGATTAAAAAGGGATATATTTACTGGCAAAGAAAAGGTGATTCTAATACATTTTATTTGAGTGAATCAACTTATCCTGATGTTGATTGGTTTAAAGAAATGCAATTAATGAAATATCTTAAAAAAAGTGTAAAGAAAGTTCAACAAAAAAATCCACAATATAAATTTATATTAAAGAGAATATTTTAATGATTAAACTAAAAAACTTATTACAAGAGGGAGCGATAGATCGAGCTGCGGTAGATTTTCTTTCTAAAATGGTAAAGAAATCAAAGTGGAAAGGAAAAGTATTTCTTGCAGGTGGATATGTAAGAGACGAGTTACTCGGTCTTAATCCAAAGGACATAGACATTGTTATCGAGTTTCCGCAAGGTGGAATAAAGTTTGCCGAGTGGATTACAAAGGAACTAAAGATATACAAGAAAGGTTCGAATCCTGTTGTATATCCTAAATTCGGTACTGCTGCGTTTCGTTTATATGGAGTGAATCATAAAGGATATGATTTGAGTAAGATTGAGATTGAAGCCGTAATGACTCGTAAGGAACAATATAAACTTGGAGATAGAAAACCAAAGGTTTCTCCAGGATCCCTGAAGGATGACGTTGAACGCCGAGACTTTACAGTAAACTCACTCCTGAAAGATTTAACGACTGGCGAAATCCTTGATCTTACAGGAATGGGTAAAACTGATCTAAAGAAAGGTGTTGTCCAAACTCCATTAGATCCTGATGTCATCTTCAAAGATGATCCATTGAGGATGTTAAGAGCGATCCGGTTTACCGTAAAGTATGGTTGGGATTTACCTATGTTCATGATCAAAGCGTTAAAGCGTAACTCACATATGTTAAAGACGATAAGTGCTGAGAGGGTAATGAGTGAGTTAAGTAAAATGATGATAAGTAAAGCTCCTGACAAAGCGGTTCGTTTATTACAAATGACTAACTTGAATAAGTATGTTGCTCATGAGTTAGACGAGTTGAAGGGATTAGAACAAAATAAGTATCACAAATTTGACGCAATGAAGCACACATTGGAAGTATTGAAGAATACTCCACCTGAGTTAGAGACTCGCCTCGCCGCCCTATTTCACGACATTGGAAAGGCGACAACCAAAAAGGTAGTTGATAACGAAGTTCATTTTTACGAACACGAAGATGTGAGTGCGGAAATGGCGGAAGCTATTTTACGACGATTAAAATATCCAAAAGAAGTTGTCATTAAGGTTAAAAAAGCTATACAAAATCATATGAGGACAAAACAATATGGTGGAGAGAGTGAGGGAGTAACTGATAAGACTTTGAGGAAGTTAAAAAATGATATGAAAGATCACTTACAAACAACATTGGATTTAATTCATGCTGACAATATAAGTCATGCGGATGATTATAATATGCCGTTACAAATCCCAAAGTTGAAGGATAGATTGAAAGCCCTTGAAAGTGAGCCAGATGTGCTGAAACGCCCGATAGATGGAAATGATATAATGAAACGATATAAAATAAATAATAAAACACACGGGATGATAATAGGACAATTATTAAAAGCAATAGATAGTGAGTTGTTAGGAAATCCCGGATTGACGAAAAAACAAGCTTTTGCTATAACAGATAGAATGTATAAAACAATAGGAGAATAATAATGTCGATAACTTTTCAAACAGGATCATATGATGCTGCAAGTGACTTCACAACCGCAACAATATCCAATGCTACTTTGAATGGAGCAGGAAGTTTTTCTGAGGAATTAACTGATTTAATTTCTGGTGGGTATATTCTTGATGGAATGACGGTAAGTAATACTGGTGGTAGTGGATCAATGTATATAGCATTTTTACATGCTAAATATCGTGAAAAATATAATAGATAATGGGGAATAATATGCGGGAACTAATACGAGAGTTGATAAATGAAGTTCTCAATGAGTTCAAAGAGGACATTGGAAAACAATGTATTGTTCTCATGGGGCTTCCTGGCGCCGGAAAATCTACATTCATTAATAATGAGATAACGAGATATATTCCCGGTTTTAGTGGATATAAGGTGACTAATTCGGACAAACAAGTTTTAGCTGCCCAGTATGAAACGGCGAAGAAACATTTTAATTGGTTGGAAAAATCTAAAGGATCGCCACAAGACATTGATCTTTTTGTAAAACAAACTCAATATAAAGATAATGATGGAAAAAAAGTAGTATTTCCTTTAACATTTGAGTGGTGGCAAATGAATGGTAAAAAGGGATTACGATATTTTTATAAGTCATTTTATAGGCCGTATTATGCCACATATTTTGACATACGAGATTTGGCGAAATCTAAAGAAAAAGATTTATTCAAAACAAAAATAGTGAGTGCAGGAAATATTTTAATCATTGATACTGTCGGTGCTAAATCTGACAAGATGTTAGCCCGATTAGAAAAAACAAAAGAGAAAGGGTTTCATAATACGATTATTTGTTTACACATATCTCCGGAGTTAGCGATACAGCGTGATCAATGGAGAAAGGAACATGAAGGACGTAGCGTAGGTGTTCCTATTATAGTAAACTATGCTAAAGAAATGAGTAATGCGTTTCACAATTATGTTGCTGATGGTCAAAAAGATGATGGAGTAGTTGATAGATTATTATACTTCAAATGGGAGCCTTCAGGAAAATCGCCAATCAAAGGAACGTGGGTAAAGAAAGATGATTATAGATTTGCCTTAAAAAGGCGACTAAAAAAGATGAAAGTAAAATAAATATATATTTATACTTGAGGTAAAGTATGGCGAAAAGAAATGTATGGGTTGATGCTCCTTTAACGTGGGACGGAGTTGAAACAACGGTAATAAGGTATCAAGGTAAAGAAGTTCAAGCTGGTAGTAGTGGTGAAGTTTGGAATGAAACCGCTGCTTTGTGGACGGATGATGTCGTTGAGATTTTAAAACAAGTTGCCTATGGTGGCAGCCGAGGTGGCGTCCGGACGAAACAAGATACCTGGAACGCGTGGGATGAAATTGACAATGTAAATAAGAAAAAAGTTGTCAAGGTCATTTTGACGCTTAAAGGTGTGCGCCATATTGCCGAACAAGATATAAATGAATACAACGTAACGATAGAAGATTTGGAATTGGTTTTAGAAGAATACGAAAAGTATAAAGTTACGATAGAGAACGTTGAAATAATATGAGGGGTATAAATTATGCCAGGACAATATGATTTAAGAGGACAAAGAATAAGTGCTACTTATCATAGAGTTGTACAATATGAATCGGGAAGTAATAAGTTATTAGATGGTCGTGGTGATCCTATTCCGATTGAATTGACCGCGAGTGAGATACAACTTGCTACTGATGTGCCAAATCCATCATGGAAAGAGGGATTGATATTTTACGATAGTAGTTCAAAAGCATTAGCAGTATACAATGATGAAAGTGACATAACATTACAAGTTGGTCAAGAAATGTGGGTAAGGGTATATAATGATAATGGTGTGCCTCTTACAAATGGATCAGCAGTTTATATTAGTGGTTCAACCGGTGGTGACTCTATTCCAAATGCGTATCTTGCTCAAGCTGATAAACTTCAAACGTCAGAAAATGTAGTTGGTGTTGCAACACATGATATAGAAACCGGTTCTATTGGATATATAACATCATTTGGTATAGTAAATGATATAGATACGAGTGGTATTAGTGAAGGTGAAGTGGCATATCTTTCACCTACTGTTGCTGGTGAATTAACTGGAGATAAGCCTACGCCTCCAAATTATGCAATTCAAGTAGGTCATGTTTTAAAATCCGATCCGTTTACGGGAAGGCTTTTGTTGGATGTTGGGGAAGTGAAAGAATATAATATAAAAACCATTCGCGTTGAAGCGTCGGGTGGCGATTTTACAAATGTTAGTGGTGCCGTTGCTTCAATAAATGATAGTTCAAATGTAAATAGATATGTAGTTTCCGTAGGACCTGGTATTTACTATGAAGATAATCCTATTCATATACCAACATATGTATCTGTAATGGGGCAAGGGTCTTGGTATTCGACGGTTTTACGAGCTAATAATAATAGCGAAAATTTGTTTACATTCAGTAATAGAGGAGCAATAGCGAATCTTCAACTTGAACATTATGGAACTGTACCTGTAATTTTACTTAATGAAGCGGGTGGTATTCCAATAGAAAATATATTATTCAATAGTTGTAGTTATTGTATTGAGGTAGATAATCCAAATATCGGTGTTACAATGTATAAGACGTATGTTAATTATAGTGGAGGTTCTACTGATAGATTTTTACACTTAAAAAATGGAACGGTTAGGGTTACTGGATTTGAAATATTACTTCAAACGCCCATTGATACGGCAGCTATTATTTCTGAAGGTACGGCATCAGATCTTATTGTATCGGGTTTATCAACAAGAAGTAAAAATATAAATAAAGGTTTATGGGTAACAAGTGGAAGTCATGCGGATGTTTCTACTTTTCATATTGTTCCGGCTACAAATACTGGTACAAATAGTTTTGGTATATTATGTGAAGGTTCATATAATGGTACAGCATCAAAAGTAGATGGAGTTGCTTTGTCATTTCATCATGTGAACCGCCCATTTTCTGTAAACGATGGTGGAGAAATGCATATAACGGCTTGTGATGTAGAATATGCGCTTATTTCAGCTCAAGTAGGAAATAGCGGATCAAATTCTAAATTAGTTGGTAATAGTATTTCCGCTCAAAACTCTGTCGAATATGATTTACAAGTTTTGTCGCCGACCGGCGAATTCTTTGGTAATGGAAATGAGTTTGATAGTACAAAACTTGACGTAACACAAAGTGCTGGCATATATACATCATTTTTATCTGATGTAACAGGTGATGAAGGATTAAATGTTATTGGAGAACTTCATGTTGGTTCACCAGAATTTCCATCTGAAACTTGTCTTGGTGAAGGTGATTCGTATACTCGTGGAATGTTGATTTATACTTTTGATACTGGAACATTGACATATAAAGATGTAACTGTGTCGGGAAGTACAATAGATGATGGTTTATATGTTGAGTTTACTAATACTGGTAGTGACAATATGCTTTATTTTGCTTCTACTATGCGGGATTCTGTTGGTTACAAAAAAGTATTTGGTCAAAAAATGACTTCAATAGAAGCATTAGAAACTGGTAGTGGACTTGTTATTGGTGAATATTATACTGCAGGTGGATGGAAGAAATATAATCATATGGTAACTGAAGCATCCGCCGAATATCTTCCATTAGGTTTATCACAAACTGGTCGTACTGGTTCATTTCAATATAGATTTGATTGGAGAATGGGTCAAGATTGGGAAAAGAATGATCCGGTTGGATATGGAACTGACTTATATTGGACACGCTGGAGAATAACATCTCCTATATCAAGGTCAGTAAAGTTAGATCAAGTAAAGGTACATTCAAATAGAATGGAAATAAATGAAGATGGATTTATGGAATATTTTGGTCGTGCAAGACCGTGGGGAACATTACCGTGGGATCAAAACTTGGTTCAAGCTGCTGCAGCTTCACCAGGTAATCAAGACGTTTATTTGAGCGACACATTAGATGTTGGTCGTCTTGAAAACTTATTCGCCAATGGGGCAACAGATAGGATTGGTTTGAATGCCTATTTACCTGAAGATTTGGATACAAGTTGTCCAATTCAAATAAGGTGGTCTGTTATTGGAACAACAACCGAAGCAAATAATATATCTTGGAATATTCGTTGGGGATATTCTGGTGATGGTGATGGTGTTTATACTGGTACGGGTGATGCTCCAACATATGCCGGAAATGGATCACAACAATCAATGTCTATTAGTGTGCCTCCGCCATCTGCTCTCAATGTACAAAAAACATATGATGTTGACTTGACAGTTGATGATATGGTTTCTCGTCGAGGAAGCGGTTCATTTGGTGATATGTTGTGGGTATCAATAGAACGTCCAGTAGGTGATCCGTATGATGGTAATGTTGCTATTATAAATTTAACTGCGAGATATACAAAATGGTGTGAAGGTGGACATCAATTTTAATGGAGATAAATAATGTTAAGATTTCATAGTGATCGTAAACAAGTTTTGGAATGTAAAATCAAGATTGAGGGAGCAGAATTAAAGGATGCGACCGCGCGATTGGTATTACAAGACGAGGATGTAAATCGAGTATTCGAAGGAACGATTGACGTATTAGGTAATTGTAAAATCCAATTACCACCGATGGACAATTTCAAAAATCCAAAGGGAAAGGCGTCAATGGAAGTAAAGGTAAAGGATGTAGTATTTGAGCCTTTGAGAGAAGAATATTTGATTGAAAAACGTCAAGTGTTAGTGAATGAAGTAAAAGTTGTTGAGAAGTCAAAACAACAATTATTTACGGAGAACATTTCAATACCTGACAAAAAGATGGTCAAAAACTTGATTGAGAAATTCAACAAACTTCCAAAGAAACACAAAAAGACTTTGAAGGAATATGTTGAGTTTGATTACAAGCCGAGTGCAAAAGTCAAAGCTTGGGCGAAAAAGAGATTTCACGATTTAGATACAATACAAGCCAAAATGGTCATGTATCAAGTGGAGAATATATTACAATAACGGAGAATACTCTTGTTAAGAGAATCGATACGTCAATTAATAAGCGAAGAATATGACGACTTTCGTTTCAATATTGCGTTAGTAGAAATAGATCAAGTCACACAAGCTATTGATTTAGCTCGTGACGTTCATTCCGGTCAATGGAGAAAGAAATCTCCGTTGCCCTATATGGTACATCCAATGCGGGTGTATCACCGCGCAAAAAAGAGAGGGTTATCAAAGAAACATCAAATTCTTGCTATATTACATGATACGTATGAAGATTCTAAAAATCCACAAAGGACTCTAAAGAGGATAAAAGAGTTATTTGGTGGAACGATTGCTAAGTTAGTAACGATTATGTCACATGATAAAGGTATAGATTATTCTACATATCTTTACAAATTGGCTAAGATGTCGCCAACCGCGTTTGATATAAAGTTATTAGATTTAGAGGACAACTTGAGTGATAAGCCTTCACCAAAACAACAATTAAAATACAAGAAAGCCTTGGATTATTTAGAGGCGAAAAAGATAGAAATAAATCCAAAGATAAAAGATAAGTTGTATCAAAAAGTAGGAAAATAATATGGATAACATAAAGAAGTTTAGTGAAACGATAATTTTAGAAATGATACAAGAGATCGAGAGGAAAGATATGCCTCAGGTCAAGGGCAAGGATGTGGACGAGGTATTGAAAATCTTTGATGAAAATGATATTGGATATGAACAAGGAAATGCTAAATGTAGTGATTTAAAACCGACTCAAGAAGATTATATACCGGAGAAACTTGAGAGTTTAAAAAAGAAAATACAGGAAACTGATTGGGTAACACATCCTTTATTTGTATCAAAAGAGGGAAAGATACTTGATGGACATCATAGATGGTTAGCCTATAAAGAAGTACATGGCGACGATTACACCATTCCAGTAACGAAAGTAGATTTACCATTAGAACAAGCGTTAACGACTTTTGATGATAGTGCTTCACAACTTGGAGAGGGTAGATTTGGTAATGATTCATGGTTGGCGAATCCGAAGAAAATGGTAGTGAAAGAGGAAGAAAACGAAGTAAAGGACGTAGTTGCTGTAACTGCAGGTCGATTTCAACCATTTCATAAAGGTCATTATTCTATGTATGATTTATTAGCGAAAAAGTTTGGAAAGAAGAATACTTTTATCGGTACATCTGATAAAGTTGAGCCAGGAAGATCGCCTTTTAACTTTATGGAAAAGAAACAAATAATTTCTAAAAACTTTGATATACCAAAGGGTAATATAGTTAAAGTAAAAAATCCATTTAATCCTGTAGAAATTAAAAAGAAATATGATCCAAGTAAAACTGCTTATGTGACGGTATTTAGTGAAAAAGATGCTGGTCGCCTTGGTGGAAAATATTTTAAACCGTGGACCGGAAAAAATGTAAAAGGATTTGATCAAGAGGGTTATTACATTACTGCTCCTATACTCAAGATAGATGTAGCAGGAAAGAATATAAGTGGAACACAACTAAGAAATTTATTTGGTAGTGATCAATTAAGTGAAAAGGGAAAGAAAGCTTTATACAAAAAACTTTATGGAAAATTTGATCAAAAAACATTTGATTTGATCACGAATAAACTTAGTGAGAGTGTAATCTTGGCGACAAGCGTAATAGAGGATTTTTTAAGTGAAGTAAATGTAAAACAACTATTACTTGAGGTAACTCAAGCGGATGATGCTTCCGTTGACGACGGGCCAGCCACATTCTATAAACATCCAAACAATTATCATAGAGACGTGGACGAAATAACTGGCAAGTTAGGATGGCAGATTGTAGATTATTTAGCTGGTGATAAAGAGGAATATGCTGATCAAAGATATAAATATGATCATGTAAGTGATGTTTCATTTGGTGACGTGGGAGTAAGAGACACAACTTATCCTGATCCAATAGCGAAATACAAATCACACATGGATCACATCGCCAATCGTTTGGGATATGAGGTAGTTGATTGGTTATTAGGTGATAAGAAGAAAGATAATATCATCGATGATCCAAAGAAAGAAATGGCGACTCATGAACCATTAGTACAAGATACGAGTGACGCATCACAACCATTAGAGGAAAGTATTTTTTCAAAAGAATGGTGGACAAACAATGTAATGACCGACAAACAAGTATTGAATGAAGGCGGTGCGTTTGGACATCTTGCCCATCCATTTGATGATTGGGATTTAACTTTTGGCGACTTAAAAACAATGATTGATACGGCTCTTGAGGGAAGCCTTGAAAATGTACAAGAAAAAATAGATGGTCAAAACATTATGGTTTCGTGGAAAGATGGAAAATTAATCGCTGCAAGAAACAAAGGACACATCAAAAATTTTGGAGCGGAAGCCCTTACGACACAACAAATAAGTGATATGTTTGCCGGACGTGGTGCGATTCATGATGCGTTTACATTTGCTATGAAAGATATGGAAAATGCTATATCAAAGTTGAGTGAAAAACAACGAAGAAAAGTATTTGATGAAGGTAAAAATTTCATGAACATTGAAGTAGTTTATCCAGCAACAACGAATGTAGTACCTTATGATTTTCCTATTTTAATCTTTCACGGATCGATTGAATATGATGAAGATGGAAATCCTGTGGGCGGAAGTACTGAATCAGCGAGAATGTTAGATGGAATGATACGTCAAATAAATCAAGAGGTTCAAGAGAATTTCAAACTTTCAAAAAATCCAATTATCACATTACCAAAGTCACAAGATTTTTCAAAACAAAAATCGAAGTTCAATAATAGGTTAAATAAGTTAAAAAGTAAATATGGATTAAAAGATAGTGATTTAATCATTATGTATCATCAAAAATGGTGGGAAGATTTTATTACAAAAGAGGCGAAAAAGAAGAAATATAAACTTCCAAACAGTGTATTGACGAATTTGATAAAACGTTGGGCGTACAATGACAAGTCATACAAGGTCAACGATATGAAAAAGGAAATAGACGACAAGAAGTTTTTGGATTGGGCGTTAAAGTATGACAAGACGAAACATGCTGTTCAAGTTAAGAAGAATTTACAACCATTTGAATTATTATTTTTGGAGTTAGGTGCTCAGGTGTTAAAGAATTTGAATGAATTTCTTGCGGTCGCCCCAGAATCGTCACAACAACGAATGAAGAAAGAATTGGACTCTACGATAAAGGAACTTGAAACGGCGAATGATGTAAAGAAGATGGAAAAGTTGAAAGTACAACTTGATAGATTGAATGCAATCGGTGGATTTGATGCTATAGTGCCAACTGAAGGAATTACATTTATGTATAAGGATAAACTTTATAAGTTGACCGGAACGTTTGCCCCTATAAATCAAATACTTGGTTCTATTAAATTTGGGTAAAAAAGAGGGTAAATAAAATAAAGATATATTTATATGTAGTGTATAATAGAAAGGTGACGTATGAATAAGAGTACATCGCTCATGGCGATATTAAAAGATGATCCAATTTTGAGTAATAGAATAGTGGATCAGGTCAAAAAGGTCAAAAAATCAAAAGAGGGTTTGAATGAGGTCGCTAATAATTATAATGAGCGATACCAAAAAAGGATTGAGGAAGGAACACGAAAACAACAACTTTTACTTGAAGATGGTAAAAGACGAGGAAAATCGGAAGCCGATGTTGTAAAGGAACATGGGTTTATTCCTACGGTACATACACCAATATTGAATTTTCTTTATTTTTTGATGTATGAATATAAAGATGAAGACGCACAACGTAATGAAAACATTTCGAATATGATGTTTGGAAATTCGTTAACTGCGACGAAAGAACATGATAGGAAAGTCGGTCGTTTGTTACATGAAGAAATAGAACGAGATAATGTTCCTACGGTGGAAAATTTTATTTATGGGAATATGACTCATGAAGAATTTAAAAAAGTAAAAAAATTAAAAAGATTGTCAAAAAGTGATAATGAACATGAAGCCTTTTCAGCGTACAGAAATTGTATAAAGTTGTGTGAAAAGTATGGTTTAGAATTTGACAAGATACCAACATAATATAGGAGAGATTAAAATGAGTGATTATGAAAACATCGTCCAAAAGATTATCGACGAAACAAATGAAAACAAAGAAGATAATCCAAGAATCTACAGATTACAGTGGGCCAGTGGACACAATAATGTTGTTTCTATGACGGAAGCTATTGAAACTATCAATCGTTGGGCGAATCAAAAAGATTGGGGATTCATCAAAGTGATTAACACCGAAACCGGTAAACAACAAGTAGTGTATGAATCATCTACACGTATTGGTAAAAGAATAAATGAGTTGAAAGTATGATTGTAGAGTTTAAAAATTTTAAATTATATGCGGACAAGGCTTTATATGAGGCGATGGTTGAGAAATATGGTACACAATCGTATGGTGACCGTATTGCGATCAAGACAAACAACTCATTTGCCTCGTGGATGAGCGCCGAGAAGATTGGCGACAAATATGAGATTGTACCTATTTCATCACAAAACAATGAACGACAATCTTTACAAATGGAAGCCTATTGGACGGTACTCAAAGAATTTCCCATAAGGGAATTCAACAATGTTCCACAATTTTACAAACAATGGTTTGTAAATCGTGGGTTGATGAAAGAAGAAAAAGAACGAGATTACAAGGATGAATACAAGAAATTTCAATCATCAGATAAGATGAAGAAATATCGAGCAGAGTTGAATAAGTACAATAGGGATAAAGGTACATATGGAAATGGTGATGGAAAGGATGCGTCACATAAAGGTGGCAAGATAAGTGGATTTGAGGATGAATCAACTAATAAGGGTCGCCGAGAAAAATCACGGCTCAAAAAGGAGAATGTGAAAATGGGAATCACAAGAGAAAGACTTTATGAGATTATTGTAGAGGAATACCAACATATATTGAAAGAGGAATATTATCACGAAGAATTGGCGAAAAAGTTGATTAAAGATAAAAAAGTCAAAAAAGGTATGAAACAAGATGATATGATAAAACAAATCGCCATTCAAAGTGAAAAAGATTTGGGTAAAAAGAGAGCCAGGTATTATCTGAGATTTGACGAAGATTTTTTAAGTGATGCTATTTCGTCAATAGGTTATTATTTGAAAAAAGGTGTAAAAGAGGGTATTTTTGACAAGGAACATTTGAGACTCAAAAAGGGGTATCATAAAGAAGAAATGAAAAATAAAAAGAGCTATAAGGAGATAAACAATGGCGAAAGTAAAGTTAAGTAAATTACAACAAGCGTACCGGGAGTTTTTCAAAGCTCTTATGGACGAATACGAAGTGAAATCACCTGTTCAATTAGGCGACAAGAGAAGTGAATTTTTCAATCGTATCAAGAAAGAGTGGCCAGCGGCGAAGAAAAAAATCAAAGAGGGTGTGATACGTCAAGAGATTCGTGAAATGATTGTTGAGGTTTTAGAGGATAAAAATATAAATGAGGCGACAGACCCGATAATTGCTAAGGTTGGTGAAATAGCTAAAGATAATGCTTTAATGAGTATGAGAAAACCATTAGAAGCTATTTTCAAGAAAAAGGACATTGATTTTGTTATGTCACCTGTTGCTCATTTTAGAATTAAACATGGTGGAAAAACATTAGTGATTGTCAATAAAAAATATGCCGATGATGCCGAATTAGTTGTTGGTGATAAAGCTATTGGGTATGAAGGTAAAATATAAGGAGTAATGATATGGGAGTTGCTCAAGAATTAGAATCGTTAATGAAGGGTCATAATTGGTATTATGATCATACGGCGAGTGGACATCAATGGCGAAAAGGGAATGAAGTTCAAAAGAAGATACACAGCTTATTAGGACAAGTGGACAAGAAAGTTGCTGAGAAATTATGGAATAAATATGCTCCAAAAAATAAAGCTGCTGGTGGTAAGCCGATGTTTCCATTCCCAAAACATTTGACGAGAGAAGATATAATACCTGGTGGTAAAGGAAGCGGGACACCTGAAGAAAAGGTTTGTCCAAAACAACTAAAAGTTGGTATTGCGGTAGAAATGGAACATACTCCTGATCCTGAAGCTGCTAAAGAGATTGCCATTGATCATTTAGTGGAAGATCCTGAGTATTATACAAAACTTGTAAAAAGTGGTTTGGCTGATGAACCGGAAGCTATAAAATTAGCCAAAGAATTTGGTTTGGTAGAGACGAGAATAAAATTAAAAAATTTGATAAAAAATAAATTATAGGAGGCAGTATGGCGAAGTCAAGTTTAAGGCCTATGGGTTACATAAAACCAAAGAAGATTCAAGAGACGTTACACGGTGTAGCGGACAAGAAGATTCAAATAGGTTATGATAAGGTAGAAGAGCGCCACGAAGAAGGCGACACATGGACAGATGAATATGGTAAAGAGTGGGAAATGAAAGATGGAATCGTAAGAAGTATTCCAAAGTTTTCTGATGTAAGAGTACCATTGTTTTGCCCAAAATGTAGTGGAATAATGGGTAAAAGGTCAAAGGATACTGAAGTATATTATAAGTTTGGGTTTTGTTTACAATGTTTACTTGATCGGGACGCCCAGATGGAGAAAGAGGGTACTTTTATTGGTTATCAAGAAAAGTATATGAATAACAAGAAAAATGGATTTTATGAAGATTCTAAACTTGAGATTGAGAGTTACATAAAACAAATGAAAGAAAAGGGATGTTTGGAATATGTAACATCTGAAGGTGAAGTGAAAAAGATGGATGTTGATATAAATGATTTGATCAAATTTTGGGAAAAAGAACTTGAGGAAGTGAATAAAGAGTTAGATAAACTTAAAGAGGGAGAGGATTAATGTTTGGTGAATATACATTTTGGTATGTATTATTAAACTTTTTTATTATGTTATTAGGTGTTATTTCACACTTTGCGAAAAGAAAAATCAAAGGTGAAACTTTAGCCGATATTAAAACATATTTTAAAACTCATTTAAAAGAATCTGTAGTAACGGTGATAGCTGCTATAGTAGCGTTTGGAGCGTTAGTTGCCAGTGGTGGTTTAGGATGGGTTGCTTCATTTGGAGTAGGATTTGCTGCAGATAGTATTTTCAACAAAAGTGCAAAATAAAAGGTGAAACATGGATGAAAAATTTGGCGATCTTGGAAATGTCGAGAATGATGATAAGAGTTGGGGCAGATACAAGATATATGTTATAGAAACTTTACGGCGACTCCGTAAAGAAGTTGACAAGATAAGGGAAAAGATAGAGGATGATATAGTACCGAAATTAAATGAGTTAGAAAGAGAGATAACTAAACTACAAGTTAAATCCGGTGTGTGGGGTTTACTTGCTGGACTTTTGGGAGTTGTAATTGCGATGTTAATAAAATCTCAAATAGGGGAATAATAAAATGGATATACAAAGAATAAGGGAAATCATTATAGAAGAAATAAATAGGATTATGGAACAACCTGAAGATGAAAAAGAAAAAATCGATAAGGACAAAGAGGACATTGCGAAACAGAAAGCTGACATACAACAACAAAAGTTAGATTTGAGTAAACAACGATTTGATCATGAGGAAGAAAAAGAGGAAGATCGCGAGGAAGCCGAACAAGAGAAGGAAAAGGAAAAAGGTGAGCCAGGTCAAAAGGAACCTGAGAAAAAACCAAACATTAGTTTCAAGACACAAGGAAAGTTTTATGAAGATGCGTATCCTGAGTTGAGAAATTTTGTATTGAGTAATGGAAATCTTTTAGACGATGCGGAGAGGAATTATGTTGCTCTTGCTGTTCAAGCTGCTCAAGGTCGAGTGGACAAAGGGTTTGAGAATTTTTTAAGAAAAGGTAGAGCAGGAAATGTATATGGTAAAGATTTTCCTGATGAAGATATACAAAAATTAATAAAATATTGTAAAGATCATGAATTGGTAAGATAGGAGTAATACAATGGCAGAAAAAACTAAAAAGATGTACAAAAAAGGCGACAAGGTAAAATACTACATTGATTACGGGGCAAGCCCGATGGTAGCTGGATCGAAAGCCGAAAAGAGTAAAGAGAAAGTTGGCCGTATCGCAAAGAGGACTAAAGATTTTACAGGGAAGCCTCAATATTTAATAAATAATATAACAATCCCGCACGTAAATATAGTGGGATTAGCTGAAAATAAACAAGGAGAAAACACAATGAAGATGACAAGAACACAACTTGTAGAACTTATCAAAGAAGTTTTACAAGAAGAAACCGAATACCAAAAGTTTTTCAAAGAAAAACTTGGTGGCCGTAATTTAGGTCAAATGAGTGACGAAGAAAAGAAAACCTTTTTTGCTGATGTTGATGCCGAATGGAAAGCAAAAGGTGAAGGTGGTAGTGGTGAAGAAGCTGTTGAGGAAACATTAGAACCTGTTTCTCAAGCTGCTGGTGAACCTGAACACAATCCAACACAACGCTTGAAAGCTAAAAAACGTGATCAAATTCTTGCTCAAGAAAAAGTTGAGAATTATGTACGTAAGTTGGTTCGCGAAGAGCTTAAATTTGTTATGTTTAATGAAGTTCCTGGTACAATTTCTCGTAAAGTTGCCAAGAAACGAATAGCACAAACTGGTTCAACTAAAAAATCCTTATAAAAAGAAAGGGGAAAAGTTATGAGTTGGTTAAAAACCGCGTGGAAGTGGATTCTTGGCGCTCTGGCGATAGTTGGAGCTGTTGCTTTGTATGTTTTAACATCGAAGGACAAAACCGACGAGAAGGTTGCAGCGTTAGAGGACAAGATTGGCGAAAAGGAAAAAGAGATCAAGGATTTAGAGGACAAGCGGAAGAAACATTTAGATTCTGCCGACGCCACTTCAAAAGAGGGAAAGAAGTTAGATAAGGAAATTAAAAAGAAGAAATCTCAAAAGGTTGATTTGAGTGACAAGAGAGAGAAGATGAAAAACATCTTCGATAAGTATAATAAAAAGAATGGGAGTTAATCATGAGGTTATCGATTATATTTATTTTGACTATTTTAATGACATCTTCAATCGTATTTGCTCAAGATGATTCATTAAAAGTGGCGAAAGAAGATTGGAATTACATTCAAGAAACAACAAAGGAACTTGAACAAGCCCTTGATGATTGTGATACATTGAATACGATGTATGAACAACGAATGAGTTTATTTCAAATGGAAGTGAGCGATTTAACACAAGCGAATATGTTGTGTGACTCGATTGTGACGAAGAAAGACGAACAACTTGAAATGAGAAAAGAACAAATTGCCCTATTGAATAGGAAGATACAAAAACAAAATCTTGAGTTGTGGGTAACTCGTGGTGGTGGACTAATTTTAGTAGTAGCAGCCGTATTATTATTGAAATAAGAGAATGAAATGGTACAACAATTACCTGTAAAGAAAAAGACATTAAAACAAATAATAGCTGGTGAGTATAAACATTGTGCTCGGGAAGCTAATTATTTCTTTAAGAAGTATTGTATTATTCAACATCCGAAACGTGGGAAAGTACCGTTCATTTTATATCCATTTCAAGAGGATTGTACGAATGTATTTGCTCGTAATCGTGGGACTGAGGAAGCTGCTTATACTATTATTTTAAAGTCACGTCAGTTAGGATTATCGACGTTGACTGCTGCCTACGCGTTATGGTTAATGTTATTCAACGAGGATCAAAACATATTGGTAATCGCCACGAAAAAGGAAGTGGCGAAAAACTTAATAACAAAAGTAAGAGTTATGTATGATGGACTTCCAAGTTGGTTAAAAACTCAAACATTGGAAGATAACAAAATGTCTCTTGCCTTTAAAAATGGATCACAAATAAAAGCTGTCTCAAGTTCGCCAACTGCTGGTCGTTCTGAAGCATTGTCACTTCTTATTATTGATGAAGCTGCGTTCGTTCGTGACATCGTTGAAATCTGGGGTGCTGCTAAATCAACTCTTGATACTGGTGGAGATTGTATTGTATTATCAACTCCTAACGGTATGGGTAATTGGTTTTATGATATGTGGAGTGACGCTACAGAAAAGAAAAATAATTTCGAAACTATTTCATTGAAATGGACTGTTCATCCGGAAAGAGATCAAAAATGGAGAGACAAACAAGATGTTGATTTAGGTGTAAGACTTGCCTCTCAGGAATGTGATGCTGACTTTCTTGCTTCAGGTAATAATGTTGTTGATCTTATGACATTGAAATTTTATGAAGATTCTTTTGTAAGAGAGCCTAATGAAAAACGTTCTATTGATAAAGGGTTATGGATTTGGGAATATCCCGATTATTCTCGTTCTTACATTATAGCTGCTGACGTTGCTCGAGGCGACGGGAGTGATTATTCCGCGTTCCATGTATTTGATGCGGAAAGTTTAACTCAGGTTGCTGAGTATAAAGGTCAAGCTAACACTCGTGAATATGGTAGACTCCTTGCTGCCGTTGGAGTGGAATACAACAACGCTTTGATCGTTGTTGAACGTGAGAATGTCGGTTGGGATACTATTCAAGAACTTATTGATATAAATTATCAAAACTTATTTTACTCAAGTAACGATTTACAATATGTTGATTCGATGCGAAACATAAACAACAAAATAAATCGTGACATGAAAAAGATGAAACCAGGTTTCGCCACAACACATAGAAATAGAGCCCTATTAATTGCTAAAATAGAAAGATATTTTGAGGATAATAATAATGAAGATAATGCCTTCAAAATTTATTCTCAACGATTGATAAATGAATTAAAGGTATTCATTTGGAATCACGGTAAAGCTGAGGCTCAAAGTGGACGAAATGACGATTTAGTAATGTCGTTAGGTATTTTATTATGGGTCAGGGACACAGCGTTACGGCTAAGAAGTGAAGGGATTGAGTTGACTAAGATGGCGTTAGATAGGATAGGAAAATCTGAGTTAGATTTAGGTGTTTACAAGCCAGGAATAATAACTCGTGATCCTAATGAAATGGACATTGGAAAAGAAGTAATTAGTTTAAAACAATTTTATTAATATGAAACTATTTGATATATTAGAGGACATAGACGAGGAAATTTTAGGTGAGGCGTACAAGTATGTAATCCGCAAGGGTAAGAAGATACGTCGGAAGAAACCCAAAAAGGGCTTCAAGGTAGTAGGTGGTAAGTACAAAAAAATGTCAGCGGGCGAGAAAATGAGGCGAAAGATCGCGCAGAGGAAAGCCGCCAAGAAACGAAAGGCGAAAAAATCACAAATAAATAGAAAACGAAGAATTTCAATGAGAAAACGAAAATCAATGGGAATGAAGTAAGGGGAATTACGATGGCCGATCAAGTAAAGGAAAATGTCACGGAAGTGGAAGAAAAGGTTAAATTGGAAGTGGAAACTATTTATAAAGATAAGGAACTTAGTGTGGAATCACTTACAAAGATTTTAGACATTCCTTTAATAGATGTACAAAACATTTTAGGGATAGAAAGTAAGTAATGGAAAAATTATTAGAAAAGGTCAAGGTTCAGGTTGATAGAGGGACTGTCAATTTACCAGAAGACCGGAAAACCTTACAAGAGTTTGGTAAGATTTGGAAGAAAGTATATGAAGCCTTGAAAAAATCGCCAGACGAAGTACCAAAATACAAAAACATCATAAAGAAGATCGCGAACTCGGCGAAAACGGGAACAATCGACAAGTTAGCGGGTCGATTTACATTTATGGGAAAGATGTTTGATGTTGAGGTAGACAAGTCAAAATGGAGTGAATATTCGCCAACGCCTTGGAAAATTGGGTTTGTTGGAAATATAGGAGAAAGTATTGTGAATGAAAGTTTGATATGTGAATTGCCACACGGCGACTATGATGAAAAGGGTATTGATGGAATAGATTTTAGAATAGAAAAAATGCCCATTCCACAAGATCAAAAGAAAGAGTTAACAAAAAACTTTCTTAGTGGAAAAGGTATTATTGGACAATTACCAAAATCTAAAAAACTTATGTTGTTTACGCCAGATGGAATAAAGGTGTTAAAAGGACAACCAAAAGATAAGAGTATGATTTTACCTAAAGATTGGTCAAAATATGCCCTTATATTAAAAGATCATTTGGGAGAAATAACCATGAAGAAAAGTGAATTGAAAGAAATGATTCGCAAAGTGGTTAGAGAGGTATTGATGGAAAAATGGGAAGGTGATGTAGATGTAAAGAGTACGGGACAACATGCCGATAAAACCATTGGACAACTTAAAAAACAAGTTGCTGCTCTTAAAGCGAAAAAGACATCAACTGAAGCCGATAAAAAACTTATGGGTCAACTTCTTTTCGCCATTCGGGCGAAACAAGGTTGGAAAAAAGGTGAAGGTGCTACGGGATTATGATAAAACTAAAACAACTTATGGAAAAATCTATTGGTAAAGTATCTCGCAAGATCAATGTAACGATTGAGTTAGACAAGACTGTTCATGCCGGTCAGCGTCAATTTAGACACGCTGAGGAAATTACTGACAAGGAGATTCTTGCGGTTGCTCAGAGAGCGATTGAGCCGATAAGTCGGGAATTAATTGGCGACAACATAAATGTTGGAGATTATATTCTTATACGAGATTCAAGGACAAAACTAAATCTTGTAGGTATATTAAAAGAAAAAGGTGATATATTAGAGTTGACGATTATAACTGTAATGAAAAAAGTTGGATTTAAGCCGAAACCCGGAACAAAAGTAGTGGACATATAAAAAAAACAAATATTTGATAAATAAATATTTATATGTAGGATAGTTAGATATAATAGAAAAGGATAAAAAATGGCAGACAACAAATTATTTGCACAATTAAAAAAGATGTTTTCTTCCGATGTTGTTATTCGCAATATTGGTGGAAAACAACTCAAGGTTGTTGATACTGGGCAAATACAACGATTTGGTTTGACACATCGTAATGATAAATTCACGAGGATGTATTCAACCGTTAATTACGCCCTTCGTCAACAACAAGCGTTATATGGAATGGAAGCACAGCGTCTGCAGTTATTTCGTGATTATGAAGTTATGGACAGTGATTCGATCATAGCGTCAGCACTTGACATTTATTCTGAAGAAACGACAACGAAGAATGAAATGGGCGACATGATTAGAATTAAAGCTGGAAGTTCTAATGTAAGAAAAGTGTTAGAGAATTTATTTTATGATATTATGAATGTAGAATTCACCTTACCAACATGGATAAGGGGAATGTGTAAATATGGTGATTATTATTTACAATTAGAGTTAGCAGAAAAGTTTGGAGTAGTGAATGTTTTACCATTACCTGTTTATGATGTAAAACGTGTGGAAGGTGCTGATCCAAATAAACCAACTGCGGTTCAATTTGTAGTTGAGGGGCCGAGCGGAAAGGCTGAATTGGAAATGTTTGAAGTTGCTCATTTTAGAATGATGACTGATTCAAACTTTTTACCATATGGAAAATCAATGATTGAGCCAGGTCGTAGGGTTTGGAAACAATTAATTCTTATGGAAGATGCTATGTTGATTCATAGAATCATGAGAGCTCCTGAACGAAGAATTTTTAAAGTTGATGTAGGAAATATTGCTCCGAATGAAGTTGACGCCTACATGAAAAAGATTATTTCACAAGTTAAGAAAGTTCCTTACATTGATCCACAAACTGGCGAATATAACTTAAAGTTCAATCTTCAAAATATGACGGAAGATTTTTATCTTCCTGTTCGTGGTGGGGATAGTGGAACTGACATTGATTCTTTGAGTGGTTTGTCAAATGATGGTCAAATAGATGATATTGAATACTTGAGAAACAAGTTAATGGCTGCCCTTAAAATTCCTAAAGCGTTCTTGGGATATGAGGAAGAAGTCGGTGGAAAAGCGACGTTGGCTGCTGAGGATGTTCGATTTGCTCGAACGATAGAGAGAATTCAAAAAATTATCGTATCTGAGCTTACAAAGGTCGCCCTTGTTCATTTATACATTCAAGGATTTGAGGGTAATGATTTAGTTGATTTTGAGATTGAGTTAACAAATCCATCTACGATTTACGAACAAGAAAAAATCGAGATTTGGAATTCAAAAACAAGTTTGGCGAGAGATATAAAAGATTTGAAAATGTTGAGTGATAATTGGATTTACAAAAATGTATGGAAGATGACGGAAGATGAAATCGCCGAAGAAAAGAAAGGTGTCATTGACGATCAAAAGAGAGTTTATAGATTACAACAAATTGAGGACGAGGGTAATGATCCCGCTGAAAGTGATCAAGGTTTTGGTGGAAGTAATCCTGATCAATTTGGTGAGAATAAAAACTTTAATTTACAATTCGATGAAGAAAAAGAATATGTTCCTGTGAAGCCGTCGGAAGATGGTCGTAAAAGCGGGAATGCTCGAACAAGAAAAAAAGATGATCCATTTGGTGATGATCCAATAGGTAAAAAAGATTATCAAAACATTATGAAATTGGATCAAGATGTTGGATATGACGCCAATAAAAAGAAACATTTACAAAGAAATAAACGGAAAGCTGAAGCTGCTTTTGGTAAAGAAATATTAACAACAAAAAAAGTTATCACGGAAGTGGATTTTAAGAAGTTAGAAAACTATTTTGTTGATGAAGGACAAGAAATAACCGAAAATAGTGGTTCTGGCGACGAAATTGAAGAAAATAAAGAGTAAAAGAAAATTATATTATATTTATATGTGATAGAATATGATTTATTAGAAGAAAAAATCTGATAAGGGGAATATTGATGAAAAGAATCAAACATTCTAAGTTCAAAAACACGGGACTATTATTTGAGCTTTTAGTAAGACAAACTACTGCGGATGCGTTAAACGAAAGTAAAGATAACGATGAATCGTTTGCGATAAAGTTGATTAAAAGATATTATGGAAATGGAAAACCATTATCTAAAGAGTTGTCTTTATACAAAGGATTAATGGAAACCAAATTTCAATCTGAAAATCGAGCAAAAGATTTAATTAGTGAATCTATTGATTCTCGTAAGAAGATCAACAATACATCTTTACGTAAAGAAAAATATAATCTTATTAAAGAGATTAAAGAAAATTATAATGTGGATGAATTTTTTAGGAGTAAATTACCTAATTACAAAAATTTAGCATCCATATATCAGCTTTTCGAAGCAGCTACATCTGAAGATGGTGAGTTGCCACCTGCCGAAAAAGTTCAATGTCAATCAACTCTTATAGAACATATCATTGGAACACAAACTCAACCTACTAAACCTGAAGTTAGTGAAAATGATAAAGCTATCGAAGAATATAAGAAGATGACTGAAGATTTGAGATTGATCACATATAAAACTATGACTGAAAAATTCAATGAGAAATACGATGGTTTAGATTCTGCTCAAAAGAACTTACTTCGTGAATATATCTATAATGTGTCAAACACAAATCAATTCCGTGAATACGTTGATGCTGAAGTTGATAGAGTGAATGATGAAGTAACACAACTTATTCCTAAAATAGAAGATAAGGCGACTCAAATAAAAGTTGAAGGTGTTATACCAAACATTGAAAAACTAAAACGTGGTAAAGTAGTAAGTGAAGAACAACTTGTTCAACTTATGAGATATTTTGAGTTATTGAAAGAAGTCAAAAAAGTTGTTGATTGTCCTAACAAGGAGAAAGTCAATGGCTAATTTAAATGAAAGTGATATTCGTGAATTGATACGAACAATGATTGAACAAGAAATGGATCAATTTGACATTGAGGACGAGGAAAAAGATAAATGTGATATTGGCGAATGTGGAACGCCGTGTGAGAAATGTGAAAAGAATGAAACGTGTGATAAACGAAAAGATGAAGAACTTGACGAAGTGAGTTCAGTAACTGCCATGGGCGGTCAAGATGGATACCAAACTCCATATGCTTTCGCCAAGAGTTTGAAGGATAGGACAAGGGAAATTTCACAACAACTTGGATATAAACTTGTAAATGATCCTGAGGATCGGGATTGGGAAGATTTAGCAAATGCTCGTAAAGAATCATTAGTATATCGTAAGAAGTTTGCTGAAATGAAAGTAAGAAGTGGATTGAATGAAGAAATAACGATTGAATTATATCAAGAAGTAACTCAATCTGATAAACAAGATTTTGGTAATTTTGGTGGTAAGCGTCCATTTACCGGTGGTGGCGACAAGTTAGAGGAAGGTATTATAAATGAAGCGAAAGCCGACAAAAAAGGAATGATGAAAAAGTTAGATTCTTATATTAAAAAGTTAAATTTAGCGAGACGGCGAAATGAGAGTTGGGGATTAGCTGAGTTGTCCGATTTAACTTATTTTTTAAATGAAATAAAATCATATATGGGATCAACGAATGAAAGTGTAAATGAAGCGAGAAAAAGTTATTCAATAGTTGCTATAAAGAATAATAAGGTAGTGGATCAATTTCATACAACTGATCACAAAGAGATAGACGATGTTATTAGTGTGATGAAAAAGGATAACAAAGGGGCTAAAATATCTGTAGAAGATTCTTCTGGTCAAGTAATAAAAGTGGTCAAAGAGGGTCGCCGTGGAGCTTATCAAAATTATCGTGACGATGATACAATGAACAACAAACAAAAAATCGGTGTCGCCATTAGAGACGTAAGAAATCAACTTGAATCGATAGAAAAAACGATTGACTTGAATCTTCGTTTGAAACAAGAGACCGGAATTGATTCACAAAAATATTGGAAAAATACTCATAGAGCCTTGAACAAGATAAATGAAAAAATGACAAGGATCATTAATAAGATACGGAGATTCTAATGGATAAGAAAACTTGGAATAAAATTTTAAATGAAAATACTTTAAATGAAGGTGGGAATGATTTTGTTGCGTCTTATCAAGGTACAGTTATTATTTTTAATAATACATCTGATAAAAAACACGATCACGATCAAAAATTATATGATAAGTTAGTTGCGTTAATAAAAAAAATGAAAAATAAGCCTAAGAAAATTGAAATTACTTTTTAAGGAAGAATCATGGATAAAAAAACTTGGAACAAAATATTAAATGAAAACACTTTAGTTAGTGAAGATAAAAATCATGATGCGAAAGCTGCTAAAGAAGTTCTAAATAAAGTGATAAATGCTGCGGTTAAAGCTGAAATGAAACAAATGGATTTTATCAAAAAAAGAGTGAATGTACCATATGATCATAAAATGATCAAGTTGTTAATGCTTAGAGAATTACAAGAATGGGTAAGGGCTCGTATAATGGATGCTCAAAAGGGATAAAACGAAATGGATAAAAAACTTTGGTATAAAATGTTAGGAAAAGAGGATGCGTATGATCGTTCAACATATTATAGATTGAATGAAAATCCTATAAAAATGAAAGAACTTCTTAATCCTAAAATTAGACAAGAAGCGATAAAGCCAGTTGGGCAACAAATGACTCCAAATAGTATTGATGTTGATAAGAATAAATATTATTTATTACAACGAAAGACAACGGGCGAGTATTACAAAGGTGGAAACATTCACACACCGACAACGACAATGAAACGAGATGAAGCAGCCCGATTAAGTGGTGAAAAGATAAAGAACATAAAATACAACTGGCCTATGTCGTGGGATTTAATAGATTTGACTGAGGAACCTGGTGAGGATAATTTAGGTGGTGAGAGGGTCAATGAATTACATTTCACTGGCGAAACACTAAATCAAGTAAGGAAAGACATATTAGATTTTTTAAGTACGGAACATAAAAAACTTGGATATGCTAATCCATTAGATACATATCATTTGATACAACAAGTGTTGGATTCAGGTAAAATGAATGCGGCCGCCAAAAAGATAAGGTAAAGATATGAAAATTTCAAAAGATAGAATAAAAGAAATTATTCGTGAAGAAATGATAAAAGAGTTTAAGGGATTGCCTTCTCAAGGTAAAGTATTTATTAGAGTAAAAGACAAAGCAGAAGCTCTTAAACAACTTAAAAGAATGAAAGTAAAATATACTGACGAAGAAAAAGAGGTGCATGGTTTTACATGGTATGATAAAAATAAGACGGTAGCGGAGTTAGACAACAATTTACTTATTCTTTATGAGGAAAGACAATTACAACAACAAAGATTAGATGAAGCATTGAGTAGAAAAGATTTTGCAGAGATTAAAGATATAATACGAGCCGAGATTGCTGCCGTCTTTTTTGATTTATTTAAGAAACGTCAAATGTGGGTATAAGGAGAAAAAATGAAACGTTCAAGATTGAATGAAATAATTAAAGAGGAAGTTCAAAATTTTTTATTGAATGAAAATGTTGGTGGTGCGTTTTTTAAGAAATATGGTAAGAAAGCCGTCAAACTTACTTTGAAAAATAGAGATAAATTTTTGGATGCTCTAAAGAATACTCCTAACTTGGATGTATCAGATTGGACTATGGATAATTGGAAAAATTATGGTAATCCAAGAACAAGAAAGCCGAAAGAAGTTGGTGTATTAGCCGATTGGTATGTAGAATTTGCGGGAAATAAAATCAAATCTTTATTTTCTCAAGCGAAAAGGAATAAAGATTACGGAGATGTATATTTATTTAATGGAAAGAAAGGAAATGTTTATAGATATAGTTTTTCTGATGATGAATTAGTTGAGATTGATCCAAAAGTAGTTCCTGAAAAATTATTTTTGATATATCAAAGTGATATGGAAGGCAATAGTATGGGAACTCCTTTGTTTGCTGTATATGCTCGTACACGGAATGAATCTCTTGAAAAAATTGGTAAAAAAGGTAGTTGGTATACTGCTCTTGAATCAAATAAAAGTGATTTAAATTCTACAATAAAAGATTTAGAAAACGATATTAAAGCGAAACAAGAAGCCTTGAAAAATTTGAAAAAACCTATAAAATAATAGTGGAGAATAAAGAATGAATAAGCAGATATTAGCGGAGTATATGCCTTTAGAAATAGCGGGTGGTGTAATACGAGAATCAATGAAAGTACACAATGGTAAGATTTTGATCAAGGGTATATTACAACGAGCAGAAGCACAAAATCAAAATGGTCGTGTATATCCACAACCTATTCTCGCCAGGGAAGCGAAAAAATATGAACAGTTGATTGGCGAAAAACGAGCATTGGGTGAGTTAGATCATCCCGATTCTTCTGTCGTAAACTTAGCTAATGTAAGTCATAATATAGTTGAAATGCATTGGGAAGGTAAAGACTTAATCGGTACAATAGAAGTGTTGAATACTCCTGCAGGAAAAATTCTTCAAGAATTATTGAAAGGTGGTATTCTTGTAGGTATTTCTTCTCGTGGGTTGGGATCGGTTCAAGAATCTGCTGAACATGGTGCGGTCGTCCAAGACGATTTTGAGTTGATTGCTTTTGATATGGTAAGTAATCCATCGACACACGGTGCGTTTATGAAACCTATTCAAGAAAGTGTTGATAAGTATGGTCAAGTATGTGTAAACAAATATTGTAAAGTACAAGAAATCGTAACTGATATTCTTATAGATATGGGAGAATAAAAATGAATTTTTGGGAAAAATTTTTGGTAAAGTGGAATGAGTGGATCAAGGATGCTCAAGAATATTCATTCAAACATTGGAAAACGATTGTAATGTTGTGTGGATTGATTGCGGGTGGCGGACTTCTTGCTGCCGTATTTGGATGGCCGTTCGCGTTGATCGTTCCGTTATGGTTAATTTTTGTTGCTTATGTATTGAAGAAAAAATATAAGGGGTAATTCAATGAGAGATAAAAAGAAAGCAAAAACATATACCGATATGAGTTTCAAATGGAGAGATTATCGCCTTCAAGAAATGAAAGATGAAGTAAATGAAGTAATAGACAAACGAGCACTTGCTTGGTTGGCTGACGCGATTGTTGTTGCTCTTATAGGTAATCATAAAGCTGGTTTAAGTGGTATTACAAAGGGTCAAGATCATATTCGTAAATATGTTAGCCCAGAGAATTTTGATGAAGCTCATAAAATATTATTAGAAGAAATCACAATGGCGCTACGGAAAGCCGCGTTAAAAATAGAAAATTTATAATAGGAGATATAAAATGAAATTAGATGAAGGATTCTTTAAAGATATTGCTACTGTAGCAAAATTGACTAAAGATTGGACAATTCGTGCAAAGAGTATTGAGAAAGCTAAAGACAAAAAAGAAGCGTCACAGATGTTTCTTGATATGTATGAGGAAGCGAAGAAAAAAGCTAAGAGTGAAAAGGGTGTCGCTCAAAAATTCTTTGTAGCTGCTGTAAAGGAGATTGAAACAAATCAAAAAGATGTGCTTGCTGCTGCGAAAAAAGTTGTAAGTGAAAGTAAGCAAAAACTTGATGAAGGTATGGTAATGATGTCGAGCCTTTTACCTGTTGGTGGTGTCATTGGTTTAATGCCAGAACGAAAAGACAATTTTGAGTTTAAGGGATTACCTGGTCAATTCAACGAAGAAGGCGTAAAGGTATTAGATGAAATGGGTAATAAGATTGAGGAAGAAACTATAAACGAAAAAAGGGATACTGAATATTTAAGCCCTCGTCCAAAAAATATAATAAATACATATTTTCCTGTTCGAATAACAAAACTTTGGGATTATTATCAAGTTAGTTTTGGTTTTGGTAATGATCATACGTGGACTATCAAAATGAAAGAAGCCGATCCGAAGAAAATTGAAAAAACAGTTGAAGATGCTTTTAAAGCATTTGAAAAAGAAATGTCAAAATTAGGAAAGATACAACCTTTTAAATAAATGGAGAAATTAAATGGCTAAATTTAAACCCGGTGATAAAGTAAAAATTCATCGCGCCAAAGGGAAGATTTCGGGAAGCACTTTTAAAAAATTTGTAGGTGATTCTGGAGTAGTTCAACCTGAAGATTCTGTAACCATTAAAATGTTAGATGGTGAATGGAAAGGTGCTACGATTGTTGTACCTATTGATGTAATACAACCTTTAAAAGAAAATGTAGGTGAAAACAAAACATCTAAAAAAGAAAAGTTAGATGAAGGAATGGTAATGATTTCAAGTTTATTACCAGTGGGTCAAGTTGTAGGATTGTCGCCAAAAAGGGAAGATAATTTTGAGTTTAAAGGACTTCCTGGACAATTTAATGAAAAAGGCGAAAAATTTCTTGATGAACAAGGACAGCCATTACAAGAGAAAGAAAAACCTGATTACAAATACTACAAAAATCTATTAGCCGATGTTGAAGATGGATTGAATGAGTTGGTAAACATTGGTGAAGATTACGAAGTATTTCAAAGTGCTAAACACGCAGCTAAAGCGTTGAAACAAGCGTATAAACTTGTAAATAGTGTAAGATAATAGGAGATAAAATATGTGTCCAGCAGTGAGTAAATCGCAGCAACGATTAATGGGTATGGTACATGCCTATGAAAAGGGTGAGTTAGAAATGGGTAAACTTCCTAAGGCGTTGCAGGATAAAATCAAAGGTATTGCTAAAACAATGAAAGACAAGGATACTGAAAAGTTTGCTAAGACAAAACATAAGGGATTACCTGAGGAAGTTCCTGAGAGTGTAAATGAAGGTTGGATAAACTATTCTAAGGAATATCCTGATAGTGAAATACCTGTTGGATCGAAAGTTAAAGTAATGTATGGAAAACATAAAGGTAAAATGGGTAAAGTAAGTGACGAAGCTCCAGCGAGCGGGTACGCTATAGTAAAAGTTGGAAAAGAAAAAGGATATATCAACAATGCAGATTTACTTGTAAAGGAGAGTACAATGAATGAAGGTATCGGAGATAAAGTAAAAATATATAAAGTAACATCGAAATATATTCCAAAACAATTTTTTAAGAACTTTACAAGTTTGAAAGGCGACACTGGAAGAATTATGAATTATTCGACTGACAAATTAGCCGATGTTGAAATATTGACTGGACATATGAAGGGTAGTGAAATGGTAATTCCTGTTGATATGTTGAAAACTATAAAAGAGAGTGTTGAGGAAAATACTGTAACTGATTTACCAACTGACGCTGAATACGGATATACTCGTGATGGAGTGGTACAATGTATTGCGTCCAAGAATACTTGTTTGACGAGGATGAAAGCAGACCGGATAAAAAATCCTGGATCAAAGTTTCAAATGATATACGCGCCCGATTTATCCGAGTTAAAAGAAGGCGACATACTTGACGAAAAAATGACTCCAAAACAATACAAACATTTTGCTAAAGCCAGTGCTGGAGAAAAAGGTGGTAAAAAAGGTGGAATGACTAAAAAACAATACAAACATTTTGCTCAAGCATCTGCTGGAGAGAAAGCCCGCAGAGAGGGAGTGAATGAAATCAAATCTGACAAGGATATGGTAAAAGATGGACTCAAGTATGCTAAGAAAAAGTATAAATATAACGCTAAGGAAATGAAGGAATTAGCTAAAGATACATTGATGTACATTCAATCCGGTGAAATTGATGATCAACCAAGTATGGAAGCGTACATAGATTTTCGCCATGATGAAATGATGATGGGCGAAATAAAAGAAGTTATTCGTAGTGTAGTGAAAGAAATAATGATGAATGAAGCGTCTAAATATGTTGCTGATAATGGTGATGGTGAAGTAGTGGTATCTAAAGGTGAATTGACATTAAAGAATGCTGGTAAGTTGGTTGCTAAATTAAATAAAGCTGGTTTTGGTTTGGGGACTGGACATGATGGTGTGTGGTTACATAAAAACAATGATGGTAGTTATACACTTGAATTAGAACCATATCCAGGAAAAATGAGACAACGAATACAGTTTAAACCAAATAAGTTAAAAGAGAATACATTAGTAACAGAAGAAAATGAATTAAGTGAAAGAAGAATAGGTACTCTTTTAGATAAAAAACTAAAGACATTAGACAATAAAATTAGACGTTATGGAAAAAGAGGTTGGAATTTAACTTTAGTTCCTGGTAAAGGGACATCTATACAATCGGATGATTGGAAAACTGTGTTGGATGTATCAATATATGGTAATATTGTTGAGGTAGAAATAGCGGTTGTTGGTACTGATAAGAGAGGACGATCTGATGCCGAGTTATTATATGGAACAAAGAAAAAGATAAAAACTGAGGAAGATATAGATAAATTAGTTAATATTTTAAAAGGGAAAATCAAGAAATTTACGAAAAAAAAGTGAAAAAGTCAAGAAAAAAATGTAAATAAATAAAGGGAGTAATAAAATGGCGAAAAAGAAATTAGTAGATCATTTCTTTTCTAAAGAAGAACAAAAAGATTTTGAAGCAAGAGAAGAAATGAGAAAAGAATTAATTGAGGAAAACTATTTCGAACAAAAACAAGAAATTCCTGCTGATGTAAAAGAACGTATAATGAATTCTATTAAGGAATATAATAAACTTGGTAAAATGATTTATCGTGAAGGAAATCTTGTCGATTTAGCGAAATCGTTAAGTGAAATAGCTACGTTCGCCGAACAATACACAATCGAAGGTGCTAACGATTGGTTTGACGGTGTAACTATTCAACGAAATATGAAAGAATTGAAAACCTTTTCCGGTGAATTTGGTAAGGTAGCGTCTGCCGTCCAAGAACATCAAGATCGTATGGCGTCCTTATATGAAGATATGGGTCATATTCTCAACAGGTATTTTGAGATTGCTTCGATTGCTGAAGAAGCTCCACCTGTTACCGCAAACGCCGACACAACTTTATATCAAGGTGATCGGGCGAAAGTCAATATGAATGTCATTAGAAAACACAATCCAACTCCAAGATATGTTAAGAAAGTTAATACTGAAATAACAAGAGGAAATGGTAGTGTAAAGATTTATGAAATCAATGATAATATGGCGACTGTTGGTGGTGGGGATGTTGGTTTGTTTGAAGTGGAAGTACCAACAAACTCTTTGACAAAAGTCATTGGTCGATTGAGTGAAGCTGCTAAATTTGATAAGAAAAAAATGGAAAAGTTTGTCAAAAAAGACAAGTTCTTAAATGCTCAGTTTAAAACTGGAACGGGATTAGAAGTATTGTTTAACACTTATGTATTAGGTGATTCTGTTCAAGAGAGAGAATATAACAAGGTGAAATAATATGAAAAAAGAACAATGGAACAAGATTTTAAATGAGAATACTCTAATAACGGAAGATAAAGTTGATAGAGTAGCTGGAGTGGTGAGTAGTTATTTATTAAGAATAGCTGACGATATAGTATCAGTAACTGATTTATTAGATCAAAATGATACTGATGAAATGAAAGAAAAATTAATTGCTGCGTTGCCGAGTAGGGAGCCTAAAAGTAGTGATTATCATGATGCTTTTGCGTCTCTTGACATTATGGCTGCTCAAAAAATAGCAAAATTTTATCGTGAATTAGCACGAGGATTAAAAAAATAAAGGTAATATAAATGTCACAAAGAAGCAAAACAACAGGAGGTATTATGCCAGAGAATGTAGATAACATACGGTTAAGAGGTTATTATGTTGAATTAAATAAAAAGATTGATAAGGATCGAGCCTTAGAGTATGCGTTAAAGAAATTAAAGAGAATAATAAAAGATAGTGAGTTAATGTTGGACATACAAAAGACACAACAATACACAAAACCATCTGCAATCAAACGAGACAAACTTTCTAAAGCTAAGGCTCGTCAGAGACACGAGACACGGCGACAATCATTATAATTGGAGAAATAAAGTGAAAATGGAAAGACTCAAAGAAATCATTAAAGAGGAAGTTAATAAATTTTTAAACGAAGCGACGCTGTATCATGGAACTACAAGTGATGTAAAACTTCCATTAGATTCTTCAAAGACGAAGGACAAGAACATTTGGTTAGCGAAATCAAAAGAGGACGCGATCATGGCCGCCATGAAAAAAGGATTGGCGAAAAAGAAAAGTGATATAGTTATTCATCACGTAAAACCAAAGGGTTTAGAAATAACTCCTAAAGGAAACGCTGTAGTAGTAAAAGGTACTATTGGTAAAGGTAATATTTCTAAAACGGACTCTTTAAAATAAAAAGTTTCTTTATTTTCTTTAGCGGAACGTGAAAAATGGCACGTTTCGCTTTTTTCTATATATTTATATATGATTTGAAAAAATCAGACCTACCTAAATACGTTATCTTATATAACGTCACGTAGTAACTATTATAATGTCATTGACACTCACCGAATAGTGTTAAATTCCATATTAAAATATTGGAGAAACGTAATGAGTAATTTAATTAAAGAAGCGATTGCAGACGCAAAAGCTATGAGAGAAATGGCTGTAGCACAAGCTAAAGCTGCTCTTGAAGAAGCGTTTGAACCGCAAATTCATTCTGTCATCACCAAAAAAATTCAATCCGAGATGGATGAAGTTGAGGAAGATGTCGAATTAGAGGAAGAATTTGAAATGGCTCAAGAAGATTCCGGTCTCACTGAAGATGAATCTTTAGAGGAAGTTGCAGATTCGTCTGATATTGGACAAGGTGATAACAAAGAGCCTTCAAAAGCCTCTTCTGAAGAAACTACTGAAGATCCTGGTGGTGAAACTGAAGTTAAAGCTGGTGAAAAAGCTCAAGAAGATTCTGGATTGACTGAAGATGTTGAGTTGGACGAGGATTTTGATCTTGATTCCGTTATTAGTGAATTAGAAGAAGAAGCCGACGATGAAGTTGAAGTTGACGACGAGGTAGAAATGGAAATGGAACCGGAAGATGAAATGGAAATGGAAGTAACAGAAGACGACGACGAAGATGAAGAACTTGACATTGAAGTTGAACCTGAAGCCGAAGTTGAAGCGGAACCTGAAGTTGATGTAGAACCTGAAGTTGAAGTAGAACCTGAAGTTGAAGATGAAGTTGAGGACGATGAAGAATTAGACTTAGAAGGTCTTGTTGATGAAGCTGATGAAATCGATTATCCTGGACAAATTGCTGCTCTTGAAAATCAAATAGCTGAACTTAAAGCTCAACTTGGTGAAGCTGTATCTGCAATCAAAAAACAACGTAAAGTCATTAACGAAACGAACATTTTGAATGCAAAACTTCTTTTCACGAATAAAGTATTTCGTGGTTATAATCTTGACAACAAAGCCAAGGTTAAAGTCATTGAGAATTTTGATCGTGCTAAGAATGTACGTGAAGTAAAACTTATTTTTGCTACACTTATGGAAAACCTTGCGGTTGGCGAAAAGAAAGAAAACAAAAGAACACAACGTTTAGTTGAAGGTGCTTCTTCTGTTGTTCAATCAACTGATTCTGAAAAGAAAGTTGATAAAGAACAAATCGTCAATGAAGATAATGAAGTGAAAAGCCGCATTCACAAACTTATTAATCACAACAAAAAGTAATGATAATTAAAATGATTATGGAGAAATAAAATGAGTAAAACCTTATTTAATTTAAACAAATTAATGGAAGGTCAAAATCCATATGATGCTCTTTTAGAGCAAACTCGTGGACTCGTGAAAAAATGGGAGCCAACAGGTCTTCTTGATGGTATGAACGAAGAACATGAAATTTATGGAATGGCTATTCTATTAGAGAATCAAGCTCGCCAATTATTGGACGAAGTTTCTCAAACTGGTGGTAGTGGTGCTGAACAATGGTCTGGTGTCGCTCTTCCTTTGGTACGTAGAATTTTCGGTGAAGTTGCCGCTAAAGAATTCGTATCGATTCAACCTATGAACTTACCATCCGGTCTTGTATTTTACATTGACTTTAAGTATGGTAGTGGTACACAACCTGGTTTTACCCAAAATCAATCTGTTTTTGGTGGAACTGGTGGTGGTAAAACTCCTGGAACGACTGATGAAGCTACTGGTGGTCTTTACGGTGGTGGACGTTTCGGATACTCAATTAATGATTATGGATATGGCGGAACTGCTGATCTTGATACTACTCCAAGTGGTGACGCTTTCGCTACTGCTTCTGTCACATGGGCTGATGTTGGTTTTGACGATGGTCATATTAGTGCTTCTATGGCTGCCGGTACACTTTTCGCTCTTTCATATAACACTGGTAACTTATCTGACCTTGATGTCGAAGGTGTTCGTGCTTTTTCTGTTAGTGGTAGTGGTATTCAATCTTATTTGTCTGCTTACACAACTCAAGTTGGTGCTACAGTAAGATGGATCGTTTCTGGTAGTGCTGCTGCATTCGCTAACTTCTCAGCAAGTGAATATGATATTCGTTATCACAAACAACCTACTGCTGATACTCGTGGTGACTTCGAAGATACTTCTGAGTCTGGAAGTCTTGTTAAACTTGATATTCCTGAAATCGACTTGTCGGTTGCTCAAGAACCTATCGTCGCCAAAACTCGTAAGTTGAAAGCTATTTGGACTCCTGAATTGGCTCAAGACTTGAACGCATATCACTCTATTGACGCTGAAGCTGAGTTAACTGCTCTCTTGAGTGAATATATTGGAATGGAAATTGACTTAGAAATCCTTGACATGCTTATTTCTAACGCTATTACTACTGATTACTGGTCAGCTCTTCCTGGATATGAAATTAACAATGGTAAAACCAATTTCTATGATGCTGGTTCTCATACTGGTACAAAGAATGAATGGTATCAAACTCTTGGAAATAAGATTCAAAAAGTAAGTAACAAAATTCATCAATTAACACTTCGCGGTGGAGCTAACTTCATCGTTGTTAGTCCTGACGTTGCTACCGTTATTGAATCTATTCCTGGATATGCTGCTGATACTGATGGAAACCAACAATCATTCGCAATGGGTGTACAAAAAGTTGGTATGTTGAATTCACGTTTCACCGTTTACAAAAATCCTTACCTTACTGAAAATATCGCTTTGGTCGGATTTAGAGGAAGTAATTTCTTGGAAACTGGTGCTGTGTATTCACCTTACATTCCACTTATTATGACTCCATTGATTTATGATCCTGATAATTTTACTCCTCGCAGAGGCGTTATGACTCGTTACGCGAAGAAAATCGTAAGGCCAGAATTTTACGGGAAGATATATGTGGGTCATATTGATCAAGTTTAATCTGAATTCTTAGAATAAAGATTAACAATAAGCTGTTAAATTCTTAATTTAAACGCTGATGAAAGCCCGACTACTTCGGTAGTCGGGTTTTTTTTTTGAAAAAAAGTGAAAAAAAAACAGAAAACAGTTGACATTTACTCTGAAATTTCGTATATTTATAATGTTGATTGAGAAAAGAAAAAACCTTAAAAGGAGTAAAGTTATGACTAAGTTAGAAAAACTTTCAAAAGACGTAAAAGAAAACTTTAATAAAGAAGATGGTTACTGGCAAACGATACTTGATTTAGCCTATAACGAATGGCAAGATGATAAAAATAAAGAAGTAAATTCTTATACTTCGATGATTGAATGGACAAGAGAAAAGTATGGTGACTTCGCCGTTATGGTCATTTTACTTGGAAAGTTCAACCAACAAGTTTGTAATGGTGGACATATGCAGTATTACGATAATGGTTATGCTTCTCGCGACGACGATGGAAGTTATAGAGGTGGTTTTGGTCATAGTCATGGTGAACAAATTGCTCTTCACGAAGAAATAGCTGAATTAATGAATGAATTTGCTTTGCCAGGTGTCAATGATCTGACTGAAAAAGTTTATAATGTTGTGAAAGATTTTAAAGTTGAAATAGACGACGAAGAATATACTGAAGATTATTGTTATGAGTGTGGTGGATCTGGTGAAATGGCTGATTATGATGATCCTGAAAATGATGAATATGTAACTTGTTCAAATTGTGATGGATCTGGTACTGAAGAAAATTATAATGAAAATTATGGACATCCTTATAATACTTCTGAATGGGATTCACTTGATACTCGTTATTATGAAGTAAATGAAGAATGGGAAAAATGGTTTGAGAATTATGTAAAAAGTGAACTTTCTTAAAATAAAGGAAAAAGTTATGAGAATTAAATTTTTAGATTTTGAACTTGTAGATACCGGAAATGGTGACGGAACTGTTTTAGTTAAAGATTACGCATCAATAGCGAATTTTGAATCCGGTGAAAAGGGTATACTGAGTGCGAAGAAATATGCGGTCATACGATACATGGTTGATAGACCGAACATATTTGGGTCACACAATGTAAGTAGAATACTTTATGGTAGTGGTTTATATCACGAATGGTTTTTATTCGAAAAATCTGTCAAGGATGATGGATTGGAAATGCCCGAAGAATTAAGTCATAGTGATGATTTGAATTTTGGTATTACTTTTAATGGAGAATCTTTATAAAACAAGGAGAATTTAAAACTAAGCCCGACTCATTAATTTGAGTCGGGTTTTTTGGCTTATATGTATATATTGTTGTTTTATTTACATATATATCAATACTTATAGGTGGAAAAGGTTCTTATATTTTATTATAATATAATTTTAATTAGGAGAAATTTAATGAAAATATTTTCTGGGGCCAACACATTTACTCAAGTACATGATAAAGTTTTAAATGATACTGATATTCCTGAGATTTGGAATTTAATATTTGGAAGTATTAAACTAAAAATTTTTAGGGATCCTGGATTTTCTTTACAAATTGGTGAAATAAGTTCAACAAATCTTAATGTACCGGACGAATTAAAAGATTATTGTTTTCAAGGTGGTTTAAATTTTTGTAGAGTAACTGATAGTGCAGGTACAACGATTTTAAATGAATTTGCTATTGAGGTTGGGAAAGCAACGTATCAATCTTCTATACAACAATCTAATGGTATTATGCGTCAAATTGGTCAAACTTTAAGTGTTAATGCAATTTCATCTTCTTGGAAAAATGAAGCCGTTAAATATAAACATGAAATTAAAAATGGTTCAACGGTGATTCATTCTGTGTATTCGGATAATCCGATATTAACGGTATCTTCAAGTTGGGGATTACAAAGTATGAATTTCTATACATATAAATGTATAGTATATAATACTTTTAGTGGAGATAGAAGTCAAGATAGAGCATTTAGTTATTTAACCACATCAATATCATTTGAATTTTTCGATGATGCAGGTTAATATTTAATTTTTAAAGAACCCGACTTCGGTCGGGTTTTTTATTTTACACAAAAGGATTTCCCATTTTCACCATTATATCAAAATTTCTTTCCATTTGGCGACAATTTTCCAAAAATCTTTCGACTTCATTTGATGATAGTGAAAACCATTCACCATTGACATTTTTATGTTTATAATAGTTATGGAATGATGTTTCAAGTTTTCGATTATGTTTAGTTTCGAAAGTGGCGACAATCTCAAGAGGGTTAGGATTACTTGTTTTTAACTCTTTCAATCGTCTTTTCACATCTTTAGAATATCCTATTTTATACAATATAGTTTCATCTACTTCACATTTTATTAGATAAATATAACTCATATTATTTCTCCGTTAGTATATATAAATATAAAAAAGTTGGGAACTTTATTGTCCGAAGATAGTAAAACTACTAACGGGGTCAGGGAACAGCTTAAAAAATACACACCTTACAACTTACCTAATTTTCCTAATCTTTTATATTTATATGTGTAAAGAAACATTCATTATAGGAGAGGATAAATGGCAGTATTTGAAGAAGCTCCAGTATGGGAAGATACTCCCGGAGCGGTATCAGGTAGTACACCTTTTGGATTGTATGACAATGATCCAAAGTTTCAAGAGGACGCGCCAAATTTCGCCAAGTGGTCGGCTCGTAGATTAGGATTTCCTGTTGTAGAAATCGAAATGACGGACTACAATTTTTATGCAGCATACGAACAAGCGGTAAGTGACTTCGCGAACCAGGTCAATCAATTCAACATACGAGAAAACAGGTTAGCTGCTCAAGGGTTGGATAAAAACGTAAATCTAACTCAAAAGAATATAACATCTACCGGATTAAATCAAATCATCAGATTAGCACACGAGTATGGTGCTGAAGCTGGAGCGGGTGGAAACATAACCTGGCGAAAAGGATCTGTTGAAGTATCGCAAGCACAAGGTCAAAATTACGATTTGAATCAATGGGCTGCTGACAATGTTGATGGAAAAGCGATAGAAATCAAGAGGGTATTTCATGAAGGTCGCCCAGCGGTATCTCGTTATTATGATCCATTTGTAGAGACCGGACTGGCGAGAAACAATTTGATGGATGAATTCGGTTGGGGCGGATGGCAACCAGCTATTGAATATGTTTTATTTCCTATTTATGAAGATTTATTGAGGGTACAAAGTGTTGAATTAAATGATCAAATAAGACGTTCAGCGTATTCATTTGAGATAGTCAACAATCAACTAAGATTATTTCCAAGACCGACATCTACATTCAATTTATGGTTTGAATATATTTTTGTTGAGGATAGAGATAATAACGTTATTCAAACGCCAAGTGGATCAAGTGAGGAAGAATATTCACAATCAACCGGATCACAAACACAAGGCGACTTTTCAAATATTGGTTATCAAGATATGCCTTATAGTAGTTTGAATCAACCTGGTTTACAATGGATTAGGACATACGCACTTGCTTGTGCTAAAGAGACATTAGGTATGATTAGGTCAAAGTATCAACAAATTCCTATTCCAAATGCTGAGGTAACACTTGATGGTGAAACAATGAGAAGTGAAGCACAAACTGAAAAAGAAGCTTTAATTACACAACTTCGCGAGACATTAGAAGATGCAAGTATGCAAAGCCAGTGGGAGAAAAAGACGGCTCAAGAGGAAGCCATGATAAGTAGTTTAAAGAATGTTCCGTTTGAACATGGTATATATGTTGCTTAATTTTTAAAGGGAGATTAGAATGGTAAAACCATTATTCAATCGTAGGCGGGATATAAAATTATTTAATTCTTATAGTAATGAACTATTGAATAGGATTATCCAAACTCCCGTTATAGTATATAAGATTAGTACAGAAAGTGAAGATAATATATACGGTGAATCAGTCACAAAGACATACACGAAAGGTATTCAAATTGGCTGTTTAATTTCCCGTGAAGATCAAACAACTGATTCAACTGAAGGATTTGGTCCTGTTGTCGATCAATCAATAACATTAGCATTTCATCGTGAAATGATAGCTGATAGGGGATTTTATCCTGAAACCGGCGACATTGTTGAGTTTAATGAAGCGTATTTTGAGATTAACACCGTAGTAGAAAATCAACTCATTGGTGGACAAGTATATAAAAACTTTTCCATCGTTGCTACCGCTGCAATGACTCAACGAGACAAATTACAAATTGAGAATGTAAGGGTAGGTGACAGGAATGAAAGAATATAATGGAGAGACAACATGGCGATTGATAAAACTCCAAAAAGACAAAATCCTTTAGTCAAGACTCGTTTGGGCGAGCACGAATATCACAAAGACATAGACAATCCACCTGTGCCCCACCGAAGAGAAGAACAAGTCAAGAGAAGTGATGATACATTCAAAAATGTATCCATAAAACTTCAAGACATTGACGAGGCGATCCTATTTTATTTCAAGAATGTCATAAAACCAACTGTCATTGAGAATGAAGAAATCATTGACGTACCGGTGAAGTACGGCGATCCGGAGTTATGGCGAGCGACACAAAAGGATGGGTATGTACGAGACAAGAAGGGTAAAATGATTTCGCCAATCATAATGGTACGTAGGACGAACATTGCTCGTGACGACGGGATGCCCGTGGACAAAACGGATAGGAATATAGTACACCAATTTCCTAAAAAGTGGTCTAAGAAAAATTCATATGATCGATTTTCGTTATTGACCGGTATAGACAGGAAAAAGGAATATGAGGTTTTCACCGTGATCCAACCTGACTATATAACTGTGACATATGAGAGTATAATTTGGACATCATTTGTAACCCAAATGAATTCGATAGTGGAACAGCTTGTATACAGTGAAGGCGCCTATTGGGGCGACAAAAACAAATATAAATTTAGGTCAAAGATAGATTCATTTGATCAAAATGTAGATGTGAATACGGAGAAAGGTCGATTAGTAAGGTCAAACTTTACATTATTGATAAATGGATTCTTGATACCGGAAACATATGACGATTTAGTAACGACACAAAAGACACGAACAAAACAACAAGTAGTTCTTGGAGTAGAAACTGTTGTAAGTGCTGAGGATATGAAATAATGGCTATTAGTAACACACCTAAAAGACAAAAACCTTTGCCAAGAACAAGAAGGGAAAATTTTGACGGAACACTCAGGTATTCTGGTAAACCCGCTCGTGAAAAACGCGAAGAACAAATAAAACGAAGTGATGATACATTTAAAGATATTTCCATTGGTTTACAAGACATTGATGAAGCGATAATTTTTTACTTTAAAAATATAATAAAACCGAGAGTATTAGAGAATGGAATATTGATAGATGTTCCGATCAAATATGGCGATCCTGAGATGTGGGTTTCATCTCAAAAGGATGGTTATTTACGTGATCGTAAAGGGAAGATCATAGCACCTATTGTAATGTACCGTCGTACAAATGTAGGTCGTGATGATAATATACCTATTGACAAGGTTGACCGGAATTTAGTTCATTATTTTCCTAAAAAGTGGTCAAACGAACATAACAAGTATGATAGATTTTCGTTAAAAAATAATATAAAACCAACATATGAAATGTATAACATTGTTGTACCGGACTATGTTATTATAACGTATGAGTGTATTATATGGACATCGTTTGTAACCCAAATGAACAAGATTGTTGAGCAAATGCAGTTCGCCGAGGGCGATTATTGGGGCGACGATGAAAAGTTTAAGTTTAAAGCTAAGATCGACAATTTTGACATGAATACGGAGTTGAGTACGGAAAAGGGTAGAATGGTTAGGTCTAATTTTACTTTAGATATACAAGGATTTTTGATTCCGGAAGAGGCGAATGACTTAATAACAACTCAAAAGACGTATACAACACAACAAATAATTTTAGATACGGAAACGGAAGTAGACGTATTGAGTGTAACACAACCTGATCCATTTTGTGAAAAGATTATTGTTTCGTCAAGAAAACAACCAGCAGTAAGTGGTAATCAAACAATATCGGATATGGTTGATGCTAAAATATTGAAATTACAACATCAAGTGAATTACCAAAATAAATTAGCAGTATATTCATCATTTACAACGGTGGGATCAACGGTGGTGAGTTCAAGTGTAGGAGAATCAATAGTAACTTATCCAAATGTATACACAGCGTCAATTCCATCTGATTTACCGAGTACATCTACAATGACTCCAACTGACGAAGATGATTTTTTGGTATTTATAAATGGTCAATATATGGAACATGATGCTTTTACAATAAAACAAAGTGGAAGTGCGTTTGTAGTTATCGCCGACACCGGTAGTTTAGGATACGCGCTAACGAGTGACGATGAAATAGTAACGTGGGGTAAATTTGAATGATTAAGTTAAAAAAATTAATAAAAGAAGATTTAATTGGTCAAATTTTCGATGAATTTGACGTATATAAAAACCCTAAATCTATTAGAAGAATGGAACCTGGGTTGAGAGGAATGAGTATGCCTAACGGAGATTTATATGTTGTTGACGATGCGTGGAAAACATTACATTTACATTTATCTCAATGGTTAGATATTCCATTAGATAGTAGAAAGGGATATATTGCTTGGGAACGGTATCAAGATACAGATACATTTATGTTAGGGTTATCTAATGTTGATGTACCTGAGAAATATGTAAAGAAAGTAGAAAGAAAAAATCCAAAATATAAATTTGTAATGAAAAAGATAGAATATTAATGATTAGTTTAAAGAAATTATTAAAGGAAGTATCCAATGCGGAAACCGACATGGCGATGGGCGAATTAGCGTGGTCGCATGCCCCGAATAATATTATTGATAAAAAGTGGGAACAATGGCGACTTGAATCAATGAATAAAATAAATCTCATTGGTTGGACTAAGCTATCAGACTTGTTAAAACCTGGTGAAAGTGATTTAGATAGAGATAATAATGGACTATTTTTTGCTGGGACGCCAGGAAAAGAGCCTATTTATGGATTAGAAATAATTGAAAAAGAAAATGGTGGATTTATTTATCAAATGGATAAATGGGTACACAACAAGAAAAGGGTATTTGAGAAATAATGGCACTAATATATCCAAAACAATTAAGAGTAAGTGGAAGTGATTTACAAGCAGGTATACCGACCGCAGGCGGGTATAACATTGGCGCCCTAAATCCTTCGATGTCGATAGCCGATGCGTTGAATGTGGTTGCGATACAAGGTAGTGGTACAATAGGAAATCCAGATGACGGAACTTATACGGATGGATATTTTAGTTATTGGACACCTGATACGAGAATACCAAATGCGTTTGACGATGTAAATGAATTATTATTACAAATAGCTCCAAGTAGTCCCGAAGCGTTAACGGGACAAGATTTAACTTTAAGTTCGCCAAGTTTATTTAGTGGTTATCTTTCTGCTGGGTTAACAAGTGGATCGTGGTATTCATTTGCGTCACCAGGTGATAATTTAACAACATTATCAAACGATGATTCTGCTAATGCTATTGTATTAGTATCACCTGATCAAAGTGATACATTTACTGGTGGAACTTCTGCCAGTTTCGCCAGTATAGTTGGTGGAGTGTCTGCTTCAGTATCAAGTGGAAGTCAACAAAACTTCATTTCATTTGGTGAGAGAGCCTTATCGAGTGGAGTTGGGGCGACAGGTGGAATAAATATAACAGATATATCGACATATAGTAACATTTGGTTGAAAGTAAATGCTGAGATAACAGGAACATTTGTTAGTACGGGATCATATAGATATAAGATGTTAGCGGACAATAGTGCAGGAGAGAGTGATGTAACAACGATGTATTTTGTAGGAACGAATGCTGATCATTTTCCAAATCAGTCATTTGCCACAAATCCATATACATCTTCGTTGACTCCTGCGTGGAAATATATGAGTGGAATGCATTATTATGGTAGGACAACACAATTTGATGTAAATTATGTAGGTCAAGATTTGTACAATCCTATTTATAGTAATGGTGATGAATCGAGAATACAAAGTTCGTATTTCTCAAATACGACGGTGTCAACTTCATCATTGACTGTTCCTACACATTCATGGGATTTGACGGTAACACAATCAATAACATTGAGTAATGATGTAAAGACTTCATATAATGATTTAGGAACATTTAATGTGAGATTGAGAAAAGATGGTAAAAGTGATGTAACGAGTGCTAATGTAAATATTGGTTATCGTCCAATAAATACATATTTGACGAGAAGTACTGTGTTACTGGAATATTTTGACGATGAAGATAAACGTTGGTTTGCTATTGATTCCGGTTCATGGAACAATCAACAAACGCTTATAGATGGTCGTTTGGAAGTAAATAATGGTCGTTTGATAAGTGGTAAGTGGGGTAGTTATGGTGGAGTTTTATTTACTGATGGGGAGCAGTTTTATTATCGTCCATTTACACCGACAAATGCTAACGAGAATGGAACGATAGTAATTGCGAGGAATGGTTTTAGTGGATTGAGTGACATAGTAGGTGTTTGGTCTGGCAGTGATGATTTACAAATGGCTTTCGTTCTCGCCAACGAAAGTGGGTCGAGTATTTATGATTTAGGACGCGAGGTTGGCGACGACAGTGGTAGTATATATGGAATAAGGAATGGTGCGGTAAGTGGAGATACTATAACGTGGGGATTGCCAAGTGGTAAACAAACAACGAATAGTAATCCATTAGTTTTAATGGTAAGATTTAATGATACATCGAATACGGATTATTTGACACAATTAACCGTGACATTTGATAATGGATAATGGAGATAAGTAAGTGGCTTTAAATAAAACTGACAAGTCATTTAAGACTTTAATTAATAAAAGATTTACGACTCCTGACAGGAATTTCTTTCAAGAGATAGGGAAAGATACGATCAACACACATATGCGCGAAGTGTGGATGAATACTATTCCTACGGATTCCGCGTCTGCTATCACATCCGGATATGCTGAATATTACGAACAATTCACGTTAACTGCCGATCCAACATTCAACGATCAAGCCTTTTATTTTATTTCTGGTAGTGGATTTACACCAGGAACTGACTCAATAAATAGTGGTTGGTTGGTCAACGAAGCATCCCAGAGTTATTTCATTGGCGACTTTATAAGTGATAAATATGGTTCATCGTATGAAGTAAAACTTTATGATGCTTCAGGAAGTCAAATTTTCAAAACTGATGCGATAAGTTGGATATTTGATTACAAGACGGGTGTTCTTCACGTTGCTGATGCTGCGAGTGGTTCTTATCCAACTCCATATAGTGTAACGGTATATAAATATACGGGATTAACTCTTGCTGATCCTGGAGCCATTCCAAGTAGTTCTATTAGTGGAACAATTTCACAATGGACATCGAGTGCGGATGGTTCAATATCTCATTATGGTGACGTAAAAATTAGTGGAAGTTTATATATTAGTGGATCGGATAATAGAGTATATGGTACTGCGAGTTGGGCTGAAAGTTCAAGTTATTCTCAAACAGCAAGTGTTGTTCTTGGAACGATAAGTTCTGCAAGTCATGCTGATTGGGCTATAAGTTCATCATATGCTACTACCGCATCTTATGCTCTTAATACATATTGGACATCAAGTATTGACGGTCATATTGAGAGATTTGGTGACGTAAAAGTTAGTGGTAGTTTTTATATAAGTGGATCTGATAATAGGATGTATGGAACTGCAAGTTGGGCTGAAAGTTCATCATATAGTGATCGTTCTATAAGTGCTTCATTTGCTGAAAATTCTTTATCATCTTCATATAGTGATTGGTCAATTAGTTCATCATTTGCTGATACCGCTATATCATCAAGTCAAGCGTCAACGGCCATAACAGCATCTTATGCTTTAAATGCCGGTGAAGGTGGATTGTGGACTGGTTCATTTGCTGATGGTCATATTGAAAGAGTAGGTGATGTAATTGTTTCTGGATCATTTTATGTTGCTGAAGGTAATGGATTCTCGCAGATAAATGTTCCAATAATATTTAACGATTATATTTTGGCTCAATCATCAAGTGGAGTTAACACATATTCAACTACGATTTATCCGCGTGGAACAATTTATAAAGATTACAGAGATGAATTTATTGATACCGAATATCAAATTGTGATAGATGATTCAGGTATTGTTGGAACACTTTATGATTATGGTTTGTCAGTAACAACAACAAAATTTAATATTTCTAATTATACAGGAATAGGTACATTTCAAGGATTAATTGTATCGGGAAATATTGTTTTACGAGATTTAGATACAGTTGATGGAGTGGATATTTCTGAATTTTCGTCAAGTGTGGCGACACAAATAAATAATTTACAAACAGGATCTACATTATGGACACTCAATGACGATGGAACGATAAGTAGAGATAGTAATGTAAAGATAAGTGGTAGTTTATATCTCAGTGGATCTGATAATAGATTATATGGAACTGCAAGTTGGGTTGAAAGTTCAAGTCAAGCTGTATCTGCGAGTTCAACATTATGGTCAATAAGTTCATCGTTCGCCGAAAGTACACCAACCGCATCACATGCTAATTGGTCAATTAGTTCATCGTTTGCGGAAAGTACACCGACAGCATCACATGCTGAGTGGTCAATAAGTTCATCATTTGCTGACAATACATTATCATCTTCATTTGCTGAATGGACAATAAGTTCATCGTTTGCGGACACATCTATTACATCAAGTCATGCATTGACTTCTATAACAGCATCATTTGCTCAAACTGTTGCGCCAGGTATTGGTGGACTTTGGACTGGTTCATTTGGTGATGGTCATATTGAACGTTTTGGTCAAGTAAATATATCAGGAAGTTTAATTGTGAGTGGAGCTTTAATTGATATACTTGCAATATCTCAATCTGATCCATTGGGATTTACCATTCCGACACAAAGAGAAGATATAATTATTAATTTTAATCAAGCGGTTGCAGGTACTCATTTAAAATCTGCAAGTGGAATCGCGATAACTTATTTAGATATTCTTACAAGCGAAACTGAAGCAACATATTTAACAGGTCGTCAAATTGGTGGTAGAAATTTAGGAACTGGTAAAAAATGGTGGATAAATAATTCAGATGGAATTGGTCAACTTTATGGATTAAATATAACTGGTTCAATTTCAGCGAGTTTTGGAATTCATGCGGTTGGAGACGTAACAGCGTCCGCGTTTTTTGCTTCTGCGAGTATAGATCAAGGATTAAGTGATTTCTTAGTTTGGGATTCTGGTAGTGGTGAGTTCAAACGTAGAAGTGGTGGGTCTGATGGAACATCTGGTACGAGTGGTACGGATGGATTACCTGGAAATGATGGTACGAGTGGTACAAGTGGAACGAGTGCAAGTGCAAGTCTTGGAGATTCATTTTGGACTGGTTCATATGACAGTATGTCCATTTCTCGTTATAGTGAAGTACAAATAAGTGGTAATCTCAAGTTTAGAGACGGTGACACCGTAGATGGAGTAGATGTAAGTGAGTTTTACGGTGATACTGATAGAATGTTATTCACTCCATTTGATACGAGTTATGTTAATAATATAACGACACAATCACTTGTACAAACATCGACATTTTATTCACATCATGCTATTGGAAAATTTTCTGATGGGAAAATAATACATTCATGGGAACATAATAATGCGAGTGGACAATATTGTATATTTGATGCTACTGGAAGTTTATCATCTTCGATATTAACTTTTACTGCAAGTGCTCAAGCAGATTATCAAGATATAATTGTATCCGGAAGTAAAGCGCATATATTTTATTGGAATCAATATTCTGGTGGTGGAGCATTACGAGATTCAAAATATGTACAAATAGATTCAAATGGAACGATTTTAAAGACAGTTCAATGGTCGCCTTCCCGTTCAAACGCGCTCGGAAGCACATTATTAAATGATGGTAATATTTTACTTTTATATCAAAACACTGAAGGTGGATTGGGTGCCCGAACTGAGTATGCTATTATCAATACAAGTGGTTCAACTCCAAGTGAATGCTATGTAACAAAATCCATAATAGATACATATAATTCAACCACTAAACATTATCCTGTTACATTTAATAATGGTAATGTTATACTTATTTATTACAATAGTCCTGAGTATTATTATAAAATAATTGATCCAACAGGAAGTGTAGTAAAAGAAAGAACAGCCGTTGATTCTCGTGTGGATCCTGAGGGTTGGTATTTATACAACTTAACGGCGACAAGCTTAACAAATGGAAATGTAGTATTATCATACGCATTAGAATATGATACACGGGACGAATGGTACGCCGCTATCATTGATCCAACTGGAAGTATATTAATTCAAAAAAGAACTGGAAAAGTAACGGATGATGATGAATGGTATTGGGATTATGGTGACGTAGTACAATTAGAAAATGGCGACATCCTTACCGGTTTTAGTTATTGGAATGATGGGACTGGAGTAACTGATGTAGCATACAACATAGTTGATACTAATCTCAATGTTGTAACAAGTGAATCATATTTTAGAGCCATAGATAGTGGCGATAACATTGGTCAAGTTTTAGTTGAGGAATTTAATTCTGGTAGTGGATTTCTTTTTACATATGGTAACGATGGTAATGATTTTGAATATGCCGCATTTAGTTCTCAAAAAACTTTTACTACAATAAATTATGATCGAGTAGGTATTGGTACAACTACACCTGGAGCCGACTTACACGTTTGGAATGAAATATCCGCAAGTAATTATGAAGGTTTAGTTGAAAATATAGATGTTAGTGATTTTAGTGCTTCTGTTGCTCAAAAACTTACAAACATTGAGACTGGTTCTGCTGTTTGGACTATTGAAGGTGATGGAAGTATTTCTCGTAATAGTAATGTAAAGGTGACCGGTAGTTTCGATGTTACTGTAACGGGTTCATTTGGGTATCTCTCCGTAGATGGTGGAACGTTCTAACTTTTTCATTTCTTATATATTTATATTCGACGTGGTATATACCACAACAACGAAAACAGCTATATAGCATTTAGGAGAAAGGCAGATGCCAAGACAACATCTTATCAGGCACATCCGCAGCGCCATTCCTGGCAAACTTCCAACAACTTCATCATTAGAGTTAGGTGAATTAGCCATAAATACGTATGATGGAAAGGTATACATACATAAAAGTGGTAGTGTGGATGAAATTGTTACGGTACTTACAACAAATTCACTTACAAGTGGATCAGTGAACATATCCGGAAGTTTATCAATTACCGGAAGTTTTGATGTATCAAAAGAGTTAATAGTAGGTACAGGTCATACTATAACCGGAGATGGTATTCAAAATGCTGCAATAATTGGTCAAGATCACAATGTAAATGGAGTTAAACAAGGTTCTATTGTAGTAGGTGTTGATAATACGGTAACAGGATATTTGAGTTTTAGTATTGTTGGTGGCGACGCAAATAAAATTAATAATATATCTAATCTTTTATTAATGACATATAATTCAACTATTAGTAGTTCTGATTATAATGTAGTAGTAGGGGATGATCATCTTTTAAGAAATGATGCTGACTTTAATATTGTTACTGGTAGAGCACATTCAATAATAGATAGTGTAGATAGTTCTGCTATTGTTGGTGGAGAAAATGTTAGTATTTCAGGTTCAAATTTAGTAGCAGTTGTTGGTAGTGATTCAAGTACGATTGGCGACAACGCATATAGTAGTGGTATATATTCTTCTAATTTTTCATCAATAAATAATGGTACTTATGGAAATGCTATAATAGCTGGATTTGATAATCATTTGGATGCTGGAGCGTATAATGTAATTATTGGTGGAGATTACAATAGGATAATCGGTGGAGCAAATTCCAGTATGATTATGGGTAGATATATTACAATAGATGGTGTTAATAATGCTATTGTATTAGGTCGCGGTTTTAACTCGTCAAATAAATTAATAAACACTCATACTGATAGTATATGGTTAGGTTTTCGCCGATCAACTGCGATTGATAGACATGGATTGTTTATTGAAAATGCAGGTTTGAGTTCTCAATTTACATCAAGTGTAAATATTAGTGGAAGTTTGAATGTTGACGGTGATGTATCAGCTTCATCTTTCACTGGTGATGGATCTGGACTTACAAATCTTTCTATTCCTGTTGGTAGTGGTTCGTTGTGGACGGGTTCATTTACTGGTTATATTGAAAGAGTAGGTAATGTAAAAGTTACCGGTAGTTTTGATGTAAGTGATAATTCTTATGCTCAAAATAATTTTATTCTTGGGAATGCTGCTTTATTAAATGAATCAATAAGTACATATCTTGGAAAAAATATTTTATTGTTTGGTCGAGATGTAAATTATGTTCCACAATACAGTCCATTTTATTCTACAAAAAATACATCAAGTTTAATAATGTTTGATGCTGGTGGAGATTATAAAGGTTCAGCTCCAGCTGCAGGAGCTCTTTCAGCAAGTAATATTGTTGCCAGTATTGTTCAACAATACGGTAGAGGAAGTATTGATTCTATTGGAGCTTCATTTGTAGGTGGAGATACAAATAATGTATATCGTTTAGGTGATGGTAGTTTTATTTTTGGTCAATCAAATGAACTTTATAGTTTATCTAGCAATTATAATCAAACTGTTTGGGTTGGGGGATACGGAAATAAACTTCATGGAGCATATGCAGTATTTATGTTATCTGATTCATCCATATCTTCTGGATCTGGTGATGCAGCTATTATTGGTGGATATAATCATTTTATGGACAGTGAGTGGGGATCAGGTCTTTTTGTTGGAGATTCAAGTCAAATAAGTGGTGGTTGTGATTATTCAACAATTATCGGTGGTGAACAAGGTCAAATTGGTGGTGGATCGGGAAATAATTCTATTATTTCTGCATTTCAAGGTCAAATTGATGGTGGCGCATATGGATCAGTTATTATTGGTGGTATACGTAATGTTATAGCTGGTGGTATAGATGGAGTTATACTTGGTGGTCAAGACAATCTTGTAACTGACGATTATCCTGATACATTTTTGATTGCAGGTAAGTTTGTTGAAATTGGATCAGGTGGAAATACATTTGTAATTGGATCCGGAAATTCAGCAGCAAATAGATTAGTAAATGATAATAATAATAGTATTTGGTTAGCTTTTCGTCCAACATCTGCTGCTAATGTATATGGACTCTTTTTGAATAATAGTGGTCAAGATATGGTTATAACGTCGAGCGTAGATGTTAGTGGTTCATTAGGTTTGAGGAATATACAATCGAATGAAGGTCTTGGCGACTTTGTAGTTTGGGATAGTGGTAGTGGTCAATTTAAACGTAGAACGAGTGGTGCGTCAGGTACAAGTGGAACTTCAGGTATAAATGGAACTTCAGGTACAAGTGGAATTACTGGGCCTACTGGTTCTGCTGGGCCTACTGGTTCCGCAGGAACTTCCGGAACGAGTGGTATTGATGGTGCTTCAAACACTTGGACAGGTAGTGATGGATTAAATACGGTATTTCTTGTAGATACTGCTCGTTATGTTGGAGTTGGAAATACTTCACCAAAAGCGAGACTTCATATTTCCGGTGGAAACGCTCACATGATAATAGATAGTGCTTCTGCAGGTGACACAAGATTATCGATTCACAACTCATATTTTGAATCCGGTGATTCTCGTGGAAATATGTTGATAAGTTATTACAACAACAATGACATATCTTGGGCGCATGGAGTAGATGATTCGGATGGTGGAAAGTTCAAGTTCGCCTTTTTAACTGGTGGAGATATGGAACAAGTAGGTGAAGCGTCCCTGGACGACAATCAACCGTTTCTTGTATTCACGACCGGAAGCAATATAGGTATAGGAACTGCAGAACCTGTAGCTAAGTTTCATGTGTGGACAAGTATTTCATCGAGTGATGCTCAATTTGAGGATGCTATTACGGTAAAGGGATTCATAACAGCGTCCAACATAATAACTCCAAGAATAACAGCGTCCAACATACAGGTTGATCAGTCGATGTCGATAGATGGTGGACTTGTGGTAAACGGTGACGCAACTATATACGGCGTTCTTTTCGCCAACGAGATACAAACGACATATTTTTCATCGTCGATTTTATATTCAAGTGGATCGACTAAGTTTGGCGACGATGCAAGTGATATACATTCATTTACTGGATCAATACAACAAAGTGGTAGCCGTTCATATTTCTTGAATGAAGTAGGTATTGGAACGACATCACCTGTCGGTGGTGCGGGTGGACTTCATGTTTGGAACGATGTAACTGCTTCTGCTTTTTATGGAAATGGAGATAACATAACTGGTAATCTTGCTACATCAGCTTCAATCTGGCAAAAGAATGGAAATGATGTATTTTTGAATGATACATCTGATCTTGTTGGAATAGGAGTTCAAAATCCAACTGAAGCACTTCATGTTCTTGGAAATGCTCACGTGAGTGGAACAATTATTGCTAAAGATAATAGTGGAAATGGATTCATAAAACTTGATGCGTCTGCTACACCAACACTTACATTTGCCGATCTTGGCGACGGTGGAAATGGTGCTAACATACAATCAAATGATTATATGGCGTTGAGTTCTGGTGGTGGTGGATCATATTTTTCATTTACTGTATCTGGTACTGAAGTAATGAGAATACCTTTTAGTAGATATGTTGGTATTGGTACGACTGTTCCAAAATCACAACTTGAGATTCAAGGTATTGCTCCGTTTGATTCATTGTTGAAGGTTGGTGACGCTATACTTAGTGTTTCAAGTTCAACTTCAAATGTAGGTATTGGAACGGATAGTCATGCGGTAGGAACTTCATCATTACACGTTTGGAGTGATGTATCAGCGTCCCGCTTTTACGGTGATGGAGCAAATGTAACTGGAGTAATTTCATCAAGTTATGCTTCATTTGCTACATCAGCTTCATGGGCTGAGAATGCTTATTGGACAATGAGTGCTGCGAATGAAATACATAGATTGGGTTATGTGGGTATAGGAACGACAAATCCACAAAACGATTTATATGTTCATGCGAATATAAATACGAGTGCAATGATTGGAGTAGATTGTGATGCAGGTGGACAAGATCAACTACGTTTTTATAGAACTGGTTCATTGACATGGGCTATATTAAATCCAGCAGAAACGAGTGATGGAACACAACTATTATTTCATGATGGAACGACCGGTCGTGTAGCGTTCAAACGTGGTGGAAATGTAGGTATAGGAACTACCGATCCACAAGCAATACTTGATGTAGCCGGTTCAACAAAACTTGGAAATGCGGTAGCTAATACTCATGAAATAACAGGTTCTCTTTCAATATCTGATACTGGCCTTCCACTTATTGTAAAAAGAAATGCCGGTGGTGGAATCGTTTTAGTAAGTTTAGGAGATAATACCGGAACAATATCACAAATAGTAGCGCTAGATGATGGGTTAGGAAATAGAGCAATTAAATTGTATGGCCGAACAAATAATCCACTTGTTTTGGGAGCAAATGATGGTGAAGATTTATATATAAATAATTCACATAATATAGGAATTGGAACAACAGCTCCTGTTGATAAACTTCATGTTTGGGGTAATGTAACGGCTTCAGCATTTTATGGTGATGGTGCGAATCTTACAAACTTACCTATTCCTGTTGGTAGTGGTTCATATTGGACGGGAAGTCAAGCCGGATATATTGAAAGAAGTAGTAGAGTACAAGTAACTGGTAGTTTTGATGCGAGTAACAATTCCTACACTCAAACTAATTTTATTCTTGGGAATAATGGAATAACAGGTTCAATAGATTCTAACTTAAACAAAAATATGTTATTGTTTGGCCGAGATAGAAATTATATTCCACAATTCAGTCCATTTTACGCGACACAAATAACATCAAGTTTAGTAATGTTTGATGCGGGTGGAGATTATAAAAATTCCGCTCCTGCAGCTGGTGATATATCAGCAAGTAATATTAATTCAAGTATTATTCAATTATATGGTGCGTCCGAAGTCAAAAATATTGGAAACTCGTTTATTGCAGGTTTAGCTCATACAATAGATAGCACTACTGATAGTTTTATTGTTGGATTATATAATAAAGCCGTAAGTCCCGCAAGTGATAATGGTGGATTATTTGTTGCTGGACAATATAATGAAATTTATCAATCGGATGTTGTTTTCGCACTTGGTGATACAATTATTATGTCTGGATCGGCGGATTCTGTAGCGATAGGAATAAATCATACAATAAATGATACAAATTATGCTGGTATTTATGCTGGGGATGCGAATACAATAAGTGGTTCGTCTGATTATTCTGTTATTCTTGGTGGAGAACAAAATCAAATTGGCGACGGTACTCAAAATAATGCCATAATTGGTGCATATGCAGGACAAATGGATGGTGGTGCGTATAGTAATGTAATAATTGGTGGTATACGTAATGCTATGGCAGGTGGTATAGATGGGGTTATACTTGGTGGTCAAGACAACTTTGTAACTGATGCGTATCCTGATACATTTTTGATTGCAGGTAAGTTTGTTGAAATTGGATCAGGTGGAAATACATTTGTAATAGGTTCCGGTACATCAACGAGCAACAGATTAACAAATAATAACAATAATAGTATATGGTTAGGATTTCAAGACGCTCAAGCTGATAGACATGGACTATTCATTGAGAGTGCCGGATTAATTTCTCAATTTACATCGAGTGTAAATATAAGTGGAAGTCTTATTGTTGATGGTCCGGTTTCCGCATCTATTGTTTCTGCTTCAACTTATTTTGGTGATGGAAGTAATCTTACTGGAATAGATACACCTATTGGTAGTGGTTCATATTGGACTGGTTCTGACGGATACATCAAACGAGTCAGTGATGTCCATATTTCTGGAACATTGAAGATACAAGATTCTACCCATCTTACAACTGCTGATAATGAATTTGTGATTGAACAAACTGGCGACACACTTGGTACGACACGAATAAGATTACAAAGTAGAACCGGTATTACTGGAATGATGATTGAAAATCCTGATTTGAATTTAGTTGATTTCGAATTTTCTGCTTCTGAGGGTGAAACCGGAGTAATTCGTTGGGAAGGTCGAGACGCAGAACACTGGGCTGCCAACGCTTCATATTCAATTCAACTTGGTTTATTTCCATTTTCAACTGCTGCTAATCGTTGGGTTGAATTTGGTGAAACAGTAAATTATTTCAAAAATAAAGTTGGTATAGGAGATACTACACCTTCGTATGAATTAGACGTAACCGGTGATATTCGTGCGACACAAACTATATTTGCTGATCAAAGTTATTTTGGTGGTCAAGATTCGTATGGAGCATATTTCACTCAAAATACGTCTGAAACAACGGCGGTTTTGATTAGAGCTGGTGCTACTACCGCAGCCTTATTGGTTGTTGAGGATAGTGATTTAATTGATAGATTTCGTGTACAAGAAAGTGGTATTTCGACATTTTCCGGAAGTGTTGGTATAAATACAACTTCGCCACAAGAATCACTACACGTTTGGGAAAATGTTTCAGCATCAGCTTTCTATGGCGATGGAGCTAATGTGACTGGTGTTGTTTCATCAAGTCATGCTCTTTATGCGGATAACGCTGATAGTGCGAGTGTTGCTATTTCATCGAGCACATCTTTATTTGCTGTAACAGCGTCATATGCTGAGAATGCAGGAACTTCAACCGATCCAAATGTCGCCTTATCTGCGTCAATCTGGCAAGAGAGTGCGTCAGTAGTATGGTTGAATAGTGGATCAAATTCTGTTGGTATTGGTGTAAGTGGAAGTAGTGTTGATGCTAAACTTCATGTTTATTCACAAGATACCGGAAGTAGAGCCTTTTTAGTTGAGGGTCAAAATGGTGCTCTATTCCAAGTATTAGATGAATTGAGTGGAAGTTTATTTGCTGTAAGTGATATAAGTGGATTACCTATATTAGAGGTATTTGACGATGATCGAGTTGTCGCCGGAAAATTCAACACTAATGCTCTTGTGGTTACCGGTAGTAATGTTGGAATAGGAACGGCTCAACCTGCTGTCGGAACCGCTTCACTTCATGTTTGGAGTGACGTATCTGCGTCCCGTTTTTATGGTGATGGTTCACAACTTAGTGGTTTATCACAAGGATATTGGACTGCTTCGGGTGGCGACATACATAGATTTAGTAATGTAGGAATAAATACAGCTACTCCATCAACTACATTAGATATAACTGCTGCCGGAGCAAACGGATTAGTTCTTAGTCCCGACACAAATGATAATACTGATAGTGCTCGATTTTTCTTAGAATCGAGTGTTCATACATATAACATAATGAATGATAATGGTATATTTGGTATTAGGAGTGGTGCGACAACTGGAGCTGGATCTGGAACGGCGAGATTATTATTAAATAGTAGTGGTGATTTGACTCTTAATGCATCGCCACAACAAATGACTATAAAATTCGTTGAAAATGCTGACGATGATTATTGGATGTTTAGTGGTTCTGGCGACACAACTACTCGTGGATTTATTTTTGATGCGACAAAAGCTGGAACACAATATATGAAACTTCGTTCATATGGTGTTACATCTGATGCGTATTTTAGAATAGGTGATCCAACTGATACTGAATTTATGGCTATTGGTTACAATGGTACATATGGTTATATGGAAGCAACTCAAAGTGCTGATCTAATCTTACAACCTGGTCGCTGGGGATCTGGTTTAACCGGTAACGTTGGTATTGGAATGACTAATCCAACACAAAAGTTAGAGGTTAGTGGAAGTGTTAGAGCATCACGATTTATTATGACGAATGTTGCTGCTGGATCACCGGGTGCGTCACTAAGATACATTGGAAATGGATTTACAACAAATGATTTTTGGTATAATGTGCCTAATGGTGGTGAACATAGATTTGCTGAAAATGATGTAGTTGCTGCGTTAATAAGTTATGATAATTCTTGGTTTACTGGACAAGTTAGTGCTTCATCTTTTATTGGTGATGGATCTGGACTTACAAACATATCACCGGGTGAAGGTGGATTGTGGACCGGTTCATTTGCTGATGGTCACATTGAACGTGTGAGTGATGTTACAATAACAGGAAGTCTCGATGTTAATAATTCTGTACTTATCGCCGGTAAATATCAAAGTAATGTAACCGGACTTGAAGAATCTCTTGTTATTATTGGAAGACGCAATCCATCAACTGACATTCCATTAACTGTTCAAGACATTACCGGTTCTATTGTGGTATTAAATCCATTTACAGCTGCTAAAACAGCAAGTAGGATATGGGGCTCTATTGTATGTGATTTTGCTGACAATACAACCGGAATAGTGGACGATGTTTTTGGAAGTTTGATTGTTGGTTCAAATCATTATGTTAGTGATTTTTCGAATGGTTTGATTGCAGGATTTGATAATAATATAACGAGTAATAATTCTGAAGTATTCGCATTTGGTGATACGTTACTTATAAATAATTCAGCTTATACTTTTGCTAACGCACTTGGTGCTACAATTTCTGGTTCTTATCTTGCTGTAATGTTAGGTGTTGAAAGTGGTATTTTAAATGATTCTAATTATTCTGTGATTATTGGTGGAGACGCACAAGAATTATCTGGTTCATCTGACTATTCTATCATTCTTGGTGGAGAACAAAATAGATTTGGTGATGGAGCATTTAATTGTGCTGTTCTTGGTGCGTATGGTGCTAATATGATAGGCGATCCGTATGCCGTCACGATAATTGGTGGTATACGTAATACAATACAAGGTGGTATTGATGGTGTTGTTCTTGGTGGACAAGATAATCTTGTAACTAATGCTTATCCTGATACATTTTTGATTGCTGGTAAATTTATTGAAATAGGTTCAAGTGAAAACACATTTGTAATTGGTGCTGGAACTTCAACGGCAAACAGACTAACTAATAACAATGATAATAGTATATGGTTAGGATTTCAAGACGCTCAAGCTGATAGACATGGTTTATTTATTGAGAATGCCGGTTTGAGTTCTCAATTTACATCGAGTGTAAATATAAGTGGAAGTTTGAACGTCACCGGTGATGTTTCTGCCTCAACGTATTATGGTAATGGTTCAAATCTTACAAATGTAACGGCTGATAATGCGTATTGGACTGCCAGTGATGGATATATTTCTCGATTCGGTGATGTTCATGTTAGTGGAACATTTTTTGCTGAAGCTAAATCATTTGACATTGGACATCCAACAAAACCTGGACATAGATTACGTTATGGATCACTTGAAGGTCCTGAGTATGGTATATATTATCGAGGCAAGACGAGAGGGAACATTATTGAGTTACCTAACTATTGGTATAACTTAGTTGACGAAGATTCTATAACAGTGACTCTAACACCGATTGGTCGTCCACAAAATCTTTATGTAGTTTCGGCGACAAGTAGGAGAATAGAGATAAAGAACAAGAGTTGGTTTGATAGGAGAAAGCCAGAGTATTATTATGTAGTATATGGCGAAAGAAAGGATATAAAGAAATTAAATGTGGAGTACAAGAGATAAATGAGTACATATTATGGATTAAAGCCAATAGTTGGCGATCAATTAAAATATTTTGTACATGGGTTTAACATACAAGGGTATAATGGTGGCGACACATGGGAAGATTCTCTTGGAAGTGGACAAATAACATATGTAGTAAGTAGTTCACAAGTTGAGGTAAAGGGTCGCCGACGAACATTTGATACATTAGGAACTGCTGAAATAGGATCAATAGATTCATATGCCTTAAATCCAAGAACTGGTTCATATTCAATGACGGTATGGTTTAAAGCCGATAGTAATGATGGATATATATTTGAAAAAGGAAATCAATTCAATCTTTTTTTAACGGGTACAAATCATTTAGTATTGTATGTAATGCCGCAAGCAATCCATGCTCCATACGGTATAGCCGTATCTGGAAGTTATGGAATAGCTCATTGTAATGTAAGTAATAATCACAATGGGATTATATTTTTTGATGCTGACACAATGCAACCAACATATACAAAATGGTCATATTCAATTCAACATACTGATCCATGTACTTATGCACGTGGAATGGCGATGGATAGTGCTTCATTTCTTGTTATTGGATTATATGATGCTTGGATGGGTTGGTATGATGCTGATCAATATAAATCAAGTGTTGGATCAAGAATGTATCGGTGGAACTATCCAAGTGGCGATCCATTGGCGAATAATGTGTATGGATATGATGTTGATTTTAACGATGAATTTGTATATCGTGCAAATAGATCAAATGCGTATAATGGATTGACTGGTTGGATATGTCAAGACAGAAAATGGGGCGGAAATTATGGAGCAGCTGGAGTATCAGCTTCTCATATCAACACGACAACTGGTGTTTGTATAGATAAATTACCTTTATCGACTGGATCATTTGTTTATGCTACAAGTGCAGGATGGGATTCTATTCACAAGTTATCACAAGATTCTTGTTCTTTACTTATGTCAACGGGTTCTCTTGGAAGTGGACAACATCAATTTAGTGACCCGTGGGGAATAGCTTGTGATCAAGAATATATTTATGTAGCTGATTATAATAATGAGAGGATTTCAATATATGATAAACAACTAAGATATGTAAATCATACACAATCATTAAATGCAACAGCAGTATCAAGTAGGCCGATAGGTATATCTGTAACTGATAAACATATTTTTTATACAACGGCCGATGGTGTATATAAAGTAGTAAAACTTGATAAAACGACATTACAAATATCTGGGACGATACAATTAATGCCTACAAAGGGTAATGGTTGGTATTCGTATGCTCCGAAATCTATTTATGCGAGTGGAAGTCATGTTATGATAAGCAATCGTAGTGATCAATGGAGAGTGTTTCGTCAAACGGAACATGGTAATTTTCATGAGGTTGGAAATGGAACACATACTGGTACACCAGCATTAGATGATCCGTGGAATGGATGTTATCAAGAGCCGAGATTTTTTATGCCTGAGGGAGCGACTGAACCAACTGGATTTATTTGGTGGAGTAACAAAGATGGCGATGGATTTTTGAAGGGTCGTTGGAATGGTTGGGCAACAGTAGGTGTAACTGAGAGTTGGGATGGAGCTGCTAGTAAAACGACGAATGGTTGGCACGATCCCCGGGACTTCGACATCGATTGGGAGAATCGATGGGCGTTTGTCGCCGATCAAAACAATTATAGGATCAAAAAAGTACACGTAGATAGTATGGTTACATTAGGATTAACTGGATCTGGTGTTTACAAAGGTATTTCACAATCTGAAGCGCCTGCTGCCGGAACGGGATTACATGAATTTACGAATATTGCGGGTGTTGCTATAAGCGAAAGTTATGTTTATACGTGTGATTACACAACACATAGAATACAACGATTCACAAAGGATTTAGAATATGTGGATGAAACGACAAACAATGATCCATATCATATAAAGTTTGATAAAGATACAAATACATTTTATATATTTGATGATGGGCGACACATAAGACGATTTGATCACGAATGGAATCAATTAGCTACTTATACATATGCCGCTGGTCAAGAGCCTAAACAAATGATAAGTAATTTTCCTTATGGTGTGTATATAGATGATAAATTTATTTATAATTGTGATTTGTGGAAAAATGCTATTATACTTGATAAAGAAGAATTGTGTTGGGAAAACGAGATAGATGCATACAAGATAACAATGAGAAGTAAAGCTATAGATACAGGTTCCTGGCACAGTATGACATATACATGGGATGGTGACGATATGAAATTATATTTAGATGGAGAGTATCAAACATCACAAAGTACGGTGAATTTTGCTTGGAACACAATACCATCGCCAGACATACAAAATACTGAACCAATGAGATTTGGTAGATGGCAATGGTATTCATATGCCGAACAATTTGTGAAAACGAGAGTTGGAGCCGTATTAGTATATGGTAAGACATTGGATGATGGCGAAATAAGAAAAAATTACGATGCGTTAAAATGGGAGTTTACTGACTAATGAGTTTTTATCATAATCCAAGAACCGTGACAAATGGATTAGTATTATATGCCGACACTTATAATCGTAAGAGTTATGTAAGTGGTAGTTCAACGATGGTTGACTTAGCAGGAAATTACAATGGTGATATAAGTGGAAATCCACAATTAACCGGAAGTTATTTTCAATTTGATGGTGTGGACGACAAAATAGAGTGGGATAACGCGCTCTGGCATCGCTCAGATTCGACGATAGAGTGTTGGTTCAACATTGACACATTTCAATCTGAATCAGCAGGTATGTTTGGATATTTAGGAACTGCAGGAACGTGGTCACGTCCAACGGTTGGGGCATGTTATGTAACTGGGACGCTTCCAGTTCCTTTAACTGATAATGCGGGGGTAGTTGCGTCATTAATTCAGGATGCAGGTGGTTTATATGGAGCGACATATCGTTCTATTGAGACGATTGTTTCTAAAGGTGAATGGCATCAAGGCGTATTATCTCGTGACATGGTAAATGGAACGATGTCATTATACATTGACAATGAGTTACAAGGAACAATAGCGTTTGATGTCGCCACGTTTGCCTCGTGGTCTGGCGTAGGACGGGCGACAAATGATATACAACTTGGAAAGGAGAAAGGAACGAATACCGGTCTTGCTGCCCCAAATAAATGGTTTGAGGGAAAGACGAGTGGATTGAAGGTATACAATAGGATTTTGAGTGAGGAAGAAAGGACGACAAACTATCTGGCGACAAAAGGAAGATATATGAGTATAAATGATGTGAGTGAAGTTGTTTATGTTACAGAAAGTTTAGTATTCCATATTGATGCTGCTAATTCTGAAAGTTATCCTGAAAGTGGTAATGATGTATATAATTTAGTAGACACAACAATATCAGCATCATTTAGGGATGGAGCTGCGATTTGGAATAACAATGCGTTTCAAATAGATGGTGCTAATAGTTATGCGGTAGTTTTGAGGGATGATATACCTGATTTACATTTTGATGAAGGGGATTTTACTGCCGAAGTATGGTCAATAGGTAAAGATTTGTCAAACTATCATTTTGTTATATTAGGTTTGTGGAATACTGGTGCGTTAGCCGGAACAAATGAATGGTTTATAGGACATCATAGTTCTGAAGCATTACGATTCGCTATTGCTGATGCGGAAAACACGACACAACAAGTATATTCTATTGCGTCCGCGTCATTAGATACTTGGTATCATACGGTTGGTGTTAGGAGTGATACAACAATGTCATTTTATGTTGATGGTCAAGAAGCTGGACCGGAAATATCAGATCCAGCATTGAGTGGAAGTGCCGATACAACAAATCCATTGTATATAGGTGCTTTTAGATATAGTGCTACTGTACCTGATGCTGCAGCAGCGGCTGTATTTAGCGGAAGTATTGCTATAGTAAGGATATATCAACGAGCTTTAAATTCTGATGAAATAAGGAATAATTTTAGTAGTGAAAGATCGAGGTTTGGAAAATGAGCGGATTTGGTGGCGGAAGAATAATACAAAGTGGTTTAGTTTGGTGTATGGATTGGGAAGATCGCCAAAGTTGGGTAAGTGGAAGTGATTATTGGTATGATAAAGTCAATAATGCTAAGTTTGATGCACAAGTAAGTCATAGTCAATTTGATACGGAAGATCGTATTATATTTGATGGTACACATCCAACTCAAATTAGAAATTCTACTAATGGGCCTATTACTCAAGCTACAACTGATTTTACTTTACAATATTGGTGGCGCCGCGATGGGTCGGCAGGTGGTGGTACAATTCCAACTGATGCGTATCATCAAATGATAACTGGAGTAAATGGAAATCTTTTTTGGGTTAGTGTTGTAAATAGTGGAGGTTCAATAAATAGAATAACGATGCGTATGGATGTAACCGGAACCGGAAGTTATTATCCAACAGCTCTTGATCCATTTCCGGTATCACATCCTAATGGTACTTGGAGACATCATACGATTACACTTTCATCTACTGAAGGTATAAAGATGTATGTAGATGGAAATATAAGAGTTGAAAATCCTGACACTTGTGCGCACGTAAAACAAGTGGATAATGGTTCTGGAGTAACATATTTTGGTAGGGATAATGCATATGTTCCAAATGGTGCTATTGGACAAGTTTTATTTTATGATAGAGTATTGAGTGATGAAGAAATATATGAGAATTATTTATCAACAAGGGGTAGATTTGGTAAATAATAATATTTATACTTACAAGGTATAATTGGAGAAATTAAGTGGCGACAGACGTATTTATAGTCCCGAGATCGGGATCGATAAGGTTTAGGACTGATGGTGAAATAGATTCAATCATTTCCGCGAGTAGTGGCGACCTGATAATAAGTGGAAGTGGTGACGTTGGTATTGGTACAAATCCGTCATATCCTTTACACATATATTCAAGCGGATCAACTATATTCAATGTAGAGGGAAGTCAAGGAACATTATTTTCTGTACAAGATTCATTTGTAGGAACTTTATTTGAGGTCAACGATCAATCTGGACTTCCAATATTAGAAGTTCAAGCCACAGACACTGTTATAGCAGGAACATATAATAAATATACATTATTTGTAACCGGTAGTTATGTAGGAATAGGAAATTCTTCGCCAGGAACGGTAAAACTCAATATAAGTGGAAGTGGAGCTGACGATTTATTACAAATTGGTGACGAATATATGTTTGTTAGTGGAAATGGTAATGTAGGTATTGGTACAACGAATCCGTCTATGTTTGTTCACGTAGAAAAAAGTCAAGATGGTAATACACAACTGATGGTGAACAATCCTAATGCTGGAACAACTGTAAGTTCACAACTTATTACATCAAATGCTGGTTCTATTGATTCATCATGTAGAATAATAACTCTTGGAACTGGATATACTACGGCTGGTGCGTATGTACAAGATGGTGGAATTTTAGCGACTGAGGAAAATCTTTCTGGTGGATTATCTATATTAGCCCGCCATGCCAGTGGAGTGATACGATTTTATACTGCAGGACATACAAATGAACGAATGAGAATAGATGCGAATGGTAATGTAGGTATTGGAACGGACAATCCTATTGATAAATTAGAAGTGCGTGATGGATATATAGTTGTTGACAATACACAAGGATATAGGATAAGGAATGCAAGTGGAACAACATTGTGGGTAGCGACCGGTCTTGCTACAGATGAATTACAAATGGGTAGTGGAACATGGAATAAAATTTCATGGGCCGTTGCAGGTGCTGCGTATCGAATGATATTAGATAGAGCAGGAAGATTAGGAATAGGAACAGCAACGCCCGTTTCACAACTTCATGTGTATTCGACGGGTTCAACTGCACTAAGAATAGAAAGTCAAGATACCACCGATACAAATGCTATTTATTTTGAATCAAATAATTCTGTATTTCATTCTATTCAATCAATAGCACAAAATGGTGAGTTACAAATAAGAGCCGGTGATACTGGAAATGGTCATGAAGTTAATATTTATTCCGATAATACTGAAATAGCTCGATTTAGAAAATCACAAATATGGTTGTCTGGTTCTGTTGTATCAGCTTCATCGTTAGAGGTTGAAGGTAAAGTTGGGATCAATACTACACGAGGAACATATCATTTAAGTGTAAATGGCGACATACTTGTAAATGAATATCTTCGTGCTTGGGATGGGCCGACAAACACATATCATAGAATGACATCTACACAACATCATTTTTATTCTGCAGGATCAAATCTAATGCAGATAAACAATGGCGACTCAGTTATTCTTGGTGATTCTACGAGTGGTGACGTTGACACGAGAGTATATACGACACAAGGCGAAACATTACGTATTGATGGAGCAACCGGATTTATTTCATCAAGTATGTTATATGCGTCACATAGTTATGGAGTTGGAATAGGAACTGTGCCTTCATATCCACTTCATGTTTATTCAAGTGGTTCGACCGTATTGAATATAGAGGGTAGTCAAGGTTCATTATTCCAAGTAAGAGATTCATTTGTTGGTACATTATTTGAGGTAAATGATATAAGTGGTATTCCTATTTTATCCGTTGAAGCCGAGGACACCGTAACAATGGGAACATTTGGCGACTACACACTTAGAGTTACCGGAAGTTATGTAGGAATAGGAACGAGTGATCCAAACTTACAATTAGCAAATAGTCATTCATTACACGTATGGAATATGGTAAGTGCGTCCGTTTTCTCAGCAAGTAATGGTGCGACATTTGGTGGAAATGTAGGTATAAATACTGTTCCTAATCGTGCACTTTCGGTTGCCGGAATAATTCAAATTGGTGCTAATACAACATATGGTTTAGGTTTGTGGAGTAATCCACCGACCGTATATGGAATTCATATGCAAACTGGTGCTACATATATGCATGGTGAAGTATCAAGTTATTATATAGCTAATATAATGTCCAGTGGAACTGATAGAGGTTTTATTTGGTCGTATGGTACTGTACCTTGTATGTCATTGAATGCAAGTACAGGTAATCTTATCACAAATGGATTTCTTTCTGGATCAGCTATTTATGGCGACATATCTCAAAGTGTTCCAAATGCTCCAACAAGTGTAACATTAACTGATAATACTGATACATTTAGTGTGTCCTTTTCTGCTTCAGCGACACTTGGAATAAATGAATACGAAGTTTGGAGAGCGGAAGGTGGAGCTCATAATGCGTATAGTTTAGTTGGTTTAGTAAAAGAAGATAGTATAACTGATCCAATGACTATAATAGACAACTCATTTACAATAAGTGGAAGTTTAGATTATAGAGTATATGCGTTGAAAGCAGGTAAAAGATCAACCGCTGCTACTGCCGCAGCATCTTCATCCGGTCAAGTAGCCGATGTAACAAATCTTGAGGTTGTGAATATGACTGAACATTATTATATACAATACGATGTACCAAATGATAGACGATTTGCGAGTGTAACGATAAAGAAAGATGCTGAACTTGTTGAGGGAGATTTAGATGAAGCTGCTGCTACAGAAATTTATAGTGGTCGTGCAAATTCATATATGTATGCGATCCCGGAGGCCGATTTAGAGAAATATCATCAATTTTGGGTATATGTTGTAACAAATACATAATAGGAGTTTTATATGAGTGATTTAGATTTACTTATGGAAGAATGGAATAGAATAAATGATGAAGTGAAGATTCAACGAAGTGAGAGGGAACGTTTTCGTGGCGACAGAGGACTTGATGTTGCTCTTCAGGTAAGGATTCAAAATTTACAAGATTGGATGGATGGAAAGGGATATGAAATTGATATAGCTGACGCGATTGAAAATAATTTCAATGAATTTGAATTTGTACATCAAAATACAATAAATGCGTTAGAAGATGCGATAGAAGGAATATCTGGAAGTAGACCGGTTCTTGGAGAGTAAGTTATGGCAGTAAAGATAAAAAGTTTTGAGTTAGGACAAAATGAACAAGTTGTAAGTAAACAAGATGTATATTTTGAGTTTGTTTGGCGAACACATATAGGTTTAGAGTGGAATATAAAGGATAATAATTGGACAAGCCGCGGTGGAGCAGGGAGTGGTGATCGTGGATTGTCACAAGATAGTGTAAAAGTTGATGGAAATCTTATATTTTGTGCTGGATATTCTGATGGAGTAGGGATAAGACGATTGAATGACGATGGTACTTTTACTGTTGTTTACAATAATAGTACACCGATGAACGGTTATGCGTATTATCCAAGTTGTGCTGTAGATCCTGTAAGGAAACATTTTTATTTTGGAAATTGGGTATATGATAATATAGGACGAATAGATTATAGTGATACATCGAGTTTATCGGTTGAGGTTTTAACGGAAGCAGGAAATGGTTTGCCGAGTGATGAAGTTGGATATACATATCATAGTGGATTAGAGGTAGTTGGCGACTATCTTTATATATGTCCTGATGATAAAGGAACTACAACGGTATTTCGTTGGCACATTCCAAGTGAAACTGCTGAAAATTTAACGGTAAAAAATCAAATAAATAGTCATAGATATGGTCATTGTTGGTATGATGCAGAACATGATCGACTTTATTATGTGTCAAGGGCGGATGCTATGTTGAGAGTGGTAGTAAATCCAAGTGCTACAGCTTCTTATGCGGAAGCCGATCCATCTGAAGTAACCGCGTCCGCATTTCAAGTAAGAACTGATAGTATAATGGGCGGAAATGATACATATACACATTTATGGGTGCCTGATAACGACGATCCAAATATTATGATAATATCAACCAATTATGGAAGATTTTGTAAAGTAGATATAAGTGCTTGTATTGAAGGAACAACGAATGTTCCAACTTTGTTAGAAGCTGGTACAAGGTACAATACTGATGCTAGATGGAGAACAGTATTATTGTTTATTGAGGGTATACATGCTAAAAAACATCCGGTATATGGAAGTGATATGCCTATAGTTAGAAATTACGCAACTTGGACAGGTAGAAATTTTGGTTGGATAGATGTAGAGAATCAAAATTGGGTAGGAGTTGGGCCTATAAATGCGTATGGATATAGAAAAAAAGGAACAACGACGACACAACCGACAACGGGGCCAAATGCTCTTAATTTTACATATACTTGGTGTCCACATCCATATCATAAAGTTCAAGCATCTGAGGGAACTGAATATTGGGTATTAGGTGGTTATGATGGTGATGGTAGTGCGTTTATATCGTATGATATAAATAATTTTCCTAATTTTTTGGAACTTGTATCACAAGGAAATATTGTTTTTGGTGATTTTCAACTTGAAGATGAAACGAATATTTCATCAATACAAATAAATAAAATAGCAAATATGGTATTTGAACCCGGTGACGACACATATTTCAAGGTATTTGTAAGTAATGATGGTGGAAATCATTATCAAGCATATGATTGGCGTAAAGAGGGAATAAGAAGATTCAACACGAGGGGAAACACGGTTCGTGTAAAGTTTGTATTACAAGGGTCGGGCAAACGTGGGCCGTATTTATTATCACTCAAGAGAATAGTTGTAGTTATACGTGGATTTGACAAGGAAGAAAAAGAAACACAAAAGAATGTAGTGGTGAAAAAGATAGTAGGTGTATAAATGGGATTAAAATCAACGACATATTATATAAACGAGAAAGCACAAGCAATAGCAGGTGAAAATACTATATGGAATTTTCATCGTGGAAATCATATACAAGTTGGATTTAATTTTAGAACTGATAATTTTGATTTTTATGAAGGTGCGTCTACATTAAAAGGTACGAGAACGATAAATCCTGATTTAGTTCATACTATTCCTGATCCAACTCCAAATTCGACTGGCGATTTAGTAGTAAGTGCGGGTTGGGGCGATGGATTTTGTGTTCGTAAAATGAAAACTGCAGGAAGTATGAGTATTTTATATTGGGATTCTGTTCCAATAGGAGCTAACACACAAAACTCTATTGCGGTTGATAGGGAGAGGTATCAAGCGTATGTAGGACGATATGGGTCTGCAGGTATAGCCAAATATGATTTTAGTGATACGAGTAGTATAACGAAAGTAGATACGATAACGACAACAGGACATGGGATAAGTCATGATTCACCCGGTTACCCGTATTACAACGGGCTCGCCGTCGCCGGAGATTGGTTGTATTTGGGTCATTATGACACAGGTGATTATAATTATACAACGAAGTGGAACACACAAGATTCATCGAGCGACGATTTATTGGCGACAAACAGAGTAACAGACATGAGATATGGTCATATGAGATATTATCCAAAAGAGGATTGGGTAATAGGTTCATGGTTGCGTGATGGAGATACAATTTTAGTTCAAAGTGCTTCACAACCATCTTCATCTGTAGTTGGTGCTCAAACGATTTGTTTTAGGACAACGGATTTAGGAATATCAAATGATCATTATAATATGGGTACAATTCTTATGAAAACTGGAAGTGATAATAGTAGAACCGGAAATTCATTTGAAATGTTGTGTCCGGGGTTTATAGGAAGATTTTTATATGTTGATAATAGTTTTGTGACAGGAGCTGTACCTGGAGGGCCGTTTGTTTGGGGTCAAGAGGGTAAAGTAATACGATCACATATTAATTCATTAAATAAAGCCGAAGTAAGATATGTTCCACAAGCAAAAGAAGTATATTATGGTAGTTATCAAGAACATCCAACATTGAAAGACAAATTCATTTTTGTAATGCCTGATAGAAATCATTTAGCGTACATGGGTTGGATAGATCAAATAAATATGGTAATGGTTGGTGATCCAATATATTATACAAATGGGTATGGAACTGGCGACATACGTACTGGTGGTGGTGGTCAAGTTGTGTCATATGAATCGGATGGCAATGAATTTTTTGCTTCATATGGTGCGAATCTCACTTTGACTACTGATGAAGATGGAGAAGAATATTGGTTGTTTTCTACATATAATGATGATGGTTTTAGGTCATATTCAAGAGACAAATGGCCAGATGGAATGGGTTTATGTGAGACAGGGAGTATAACATTTGGAGATTTCACATTACCACAAAATGTAAATATTGGCTCTATTTATGTAGGGAATGCAACGGCAGATTTATATACTGCATCCGGAGCCGATTTATATATAAAAGTAAGTAATGATGGTGGAACTACATATGAGAATTATGATTATTTAGCCGATGTAGATCACACATTTTCAAGTGTAGGATCAACGGCGAGAATAAAATTAGAGTTTACGGGATCAATAAGTCAATCAGCTCATTATACGGGTGGAAGTTATTTATATGTATCACTAATGGAACAAGATACAACAAATAGAGAAAGTATAGTAGGATATTCACGATTTAATATAACAGGAGTATAACAATGGCAGTAAGTGGAAGTGCCTCATTAAGAAAACAAGATTTTAGAGTACCTGGAAAAGTAGGAATAGGAACAACAGATCCATCAGATGAATTAACAATAAGTGGAAGTATTCAAATAGGAGATGATGCTGCAGCGGGAGGCGAATATACTATCGAAACCGGTCTTAATGATGGTATCAAGTGGGATTTGACTAATAGAACAATAAATATATTGGTTGATAATGGTGTTTTACAAACATGGGATGAACCAACCGGATTTGTTGGTATAGGAACAACTGAGCCGGCTAAACTTTTTCATGTTTGGGGAGATATATCTGCTTCTAATTTTTATGGAAATGGAGATAATATAACCGGTAATTTACAAACATCAGCATCTATTTGGAAAACTGATGAATCATCAATGGTTTGGTTAGATGATACTACTTATAATGTGGGTATAGGAATAACCAGCCCTAAAGATAAATTACATCTATATAATGGTATAACTGATACCGGTATTAGAGTTCAAACTGGTGCGACTGTTGGAGAATCCGCGTCACTATTTTTAATGGGAGCTCAAGACAATCAAGCAGGAGAATCTGTATATGGTGACATACGATTTTGGAATGCTGATAATGAAGGTGCTACTCAAGGAGTTTACGCAAAAATTAACGCAAAAACATTGGGAGAAGCTCATGGTGATGCTAAATTAGAATTTTTTACCGCCAATGCGGGTAGTTTATCACACGCTATGACGATTAATAAAAAACAACACGTAGGAATAGGAATTACAAATCCAACTTATTCACTTCATGTTTATTCTGGTTCCGCAGATAACACTATTTTAGCAGCGTTTAGATCAGCGATTACTACAAATGCTGTGTATATACGTAATAGTGGTTCATCTATGCTCGATCTTGTTTTTAATAATCCTGGTTATCATACTGATGTAGGAAATATACATGGAATACGAGTTATTAATAATAATTCAGTTGTAGGTTCTTCTGCTGGAATACATTTTATTTCCACTTCTGCTAATTGTGGTATTTATGGAAAACGAGTTGGTTCTAATGAACAAGCTATGGTTTTTTATACTGAAGACAATTCACGACAAACACGAATGACGATAGAACATGATGGTGGAATAGTCATGGGGCCGAATTTAACTGATAGTAGTGGAAGTTTATTGAGAGTACATGGTGCTTTTAGTGCGTCAACATATAGTAGACGAGTAAATATTCCTGTTGTATATCAAGGAAGTGCTTACGATGGTATTACGCCACCAATAGTAGTTCCTGATGGATTTACATTTGATGAAATTAGAGTTACGACTGTATCCGGAAGTTGTATGATACGAGCAGAAAAGAATGATACAACAGAGCTTAATGAAAGTATTATAAGTGCTAGTAATGCAGGATGGACAACAGGTACTCCGGGTGGAACGATAACTTTTATTGAAGATGATTATATTAGAGTACATATATCGGAATCGAAACAATGTATGGGATTATCAGTTAATTTAAAAATGACATTTTAAGAGGTAGTAAATGAGTAGAAAAGGGATATACACACCAGAAAATACATTTCAATCCATGATTGAGGACGATGAAGTAACAAGTAAGTATCAACACAAGATAAACTATGGTCGGGCGAAAATAAAGATACATGATAAAGTAGACGAGACACCTGAACATACGATTGAATTTCCAAATAGTTGTTCACTTACATTGTTACCTGATTTACCACATAATGTAATCAATAAGTTAGATGATTATAGGTTGAATTATGGGCCGTTGGAATATGAAACGAGTGGAAGTAAGTTCAAAGAATCATACATTTTACCATTTCGCCCACCGTGGAACGAGATAGATTACATTGTATCATCTTCATACGATGTATCTGGCAGTATAGCGTTCGCCACCCAAAGCAATGGTGATATAATAGTTTTGGGCGACGATGATAAAAATGGAATAATACAAGAGGAATATTGTAAAATCCAAGTACCGTTTTTAGTTGATGCTAGTGGAAGTAGAACTGATGCTAATTTAGAAATAACAACAAAGAAGATACAAGGAAAAGATAAAGACATATTCAGGTATTCTGTTGATCCGACTTGGTTAGATAATGCAGTATATCCTGTTGTAATTGACCCGTCAATATTATTATACACGACTACAAATGTTGTGGCTATGTATTATCCGCTTCAACCAATGATAACGAGAGCAGCGAATGGTAATTTGGTCGCCATCCATGGCGAAAGAACTACATGGAGATTGAGAGTAATAATAGGACAAGGAGATAGTTTTGCTACATCTTCATTCGCAACTATTGTGACCGGAACAACATATCTCGATTATCAAAATATAGTTACTGCGGACAATGGTGATTTAGTTATGGTAAGTAGAACAAGAAATGTTAGTAATAAAATAATATGTCACAAATCTACGGATCATGGTTATACGTGGGGAGCTGAAATAAACTTATCAAGTGGTATAGGTACATGGGGCGGAAATGGAGTAGGTTTAGTCAAAGCAGATAATGGAGAATTGTTTGTACAAGCAGAATCTGGAACATCTACATATGAAATAGGATTTTGGAGATCACAAGACAACGGTGATTCGTGGTCATTTTTATCTGGTACAACGAATAAAACTCGTAAATGGTATGGAGCTATTTGTTTCAATAGAAAAGATAATAAAATACTATATTATGGTTGTGATCAAGCAACTGGTACGGTTGTATGGTTTACTCAATGGGATATAGCAAGTAGTACATTTGATTTTGTACAACAAGCATCACCGACAACTAACTATCCATCACATGATAGAGCGATTATGGGCGGATTAGCGTGTGATAATAGAGGGAATGTTATATATCACATCAGAGTTAGACATTCATCAGATTCATTATATAGATTATATGAACACAAGTGGATAAGTGGTTCGGCTTTATCAACTGCTACAGCATCCCTGATAACGGTTGGTGATGGTGCGGGAAGTCAACTTTATGGAAGTATACAAACAAGCCGTGATGGTACATTTCACAAGTTTGTTACTCCTGGTGCTTCAGCTGCTGGAAAGGGAACATATTATTCGGCTGGACATTTTTTTCATTCTTCATCATATACTGATTATCTTGATGCTGAAAGTGGTAACAATTCTAACCAAACACATAATTATGTATCAAATAATAATGATGAATCTATAAGTGAATTTCATAATTTTAATTTAGAACATGACGGAGTTAGTACATATTCATTATATTACAAAGATGATCGTGTGAAATTTGTAGGGCCGAAAATAATGCCTATGATAGGTGGTTAATTAGCACGTTTCGGAAATTTCTATATATTTATATATACATTTTAACATTTAACAAAAACAAGGAGAAAGAAAAATGGCAGAAAAACAAGCTATCAAGGTTTCAGAAGAGGAAGTTACAAAGGTCAAAGATTTACGTAACAATTATCAAGAAATCGTAGTTCAGGTAGGACAAGTTGAACTTCAAATAAATGATGTCCGTGACGCCCTTGACAATTTAATTGAGGCGAAAGACAAATTATTAGAACGTTATGACGAGATCAAACAAACTGAAAGAACACATTTAGACGAATTAAATAAAAAATATGGTATAGGTTCATTAAATGTGGATACAGGTTTATTTACTCCTTCTGAACAAAATCAAGGTTAAACCTATAATAAACAAGGTGACCTGAACGTTTCGGAAATTTCATTATATTTATATATGTAAAATTTTAATCTGAAACTAATACATTTTTAATTCAAATAGGAGAAATTAAATGGCTGAAAAAATCGTATCTCCTGGTGTATTTACTCAAGAAAAGGATTTGTCATTTCTTGCGGAAGGTGTTTCCGCGATTGGTGCGGCTGTAATTGGGCCAACTGAAAAAGGCCCAGCATTTATACCTGTTCAAGTGACATCCCAAAATGAGTTTTCTACTAAATTTGGAAGTGGAACTTATTATACACCTTATACTGTCCAAGAATATTTAAAGAGTGCGGGTATTGTAACGATTGTTAGAGTGCTTGGTACTCAAAGTTATGCAAGAAGGTTTTTTACTCTTTCTATTGATGGAACGGGTATATATAGTGATAAAATCATTGCTGTTATTGGAGCATCCGGTAGTACTGACGAGAGTGCGTTATCAACGGCTTCTGTATCGGGAACTATTGGTGATTTTGCACTTTATCTCAATAGTGTTACATACTCAGCATCACTTGATTCAAGAAAAGAAAAGTATCTTACTAATGTTTTAACTGGTGACGTTCCTGCTGAAGTTGTGTATAACTTTCCAACATTTCAAAGTGCGAGTATTGCCAATACCAACACAATGTCAATAGTTATAGGAACAAGCTGGCCAGCTAATGGGGCGGTTTCTATGAGCGCGGATGGATATGTTAATGCATCTACGCCTTGGATTGAATCCCAAAATGTAGGTACACATCCAACAGCGAGCGATGCTCAATATTATTCATTGTTTAAGTTTCATACATTGGGTGATGGTATTATATCTAACAAAGAAATTAAGGTTGGTATTTTTGATGTTAAACCAGCAGATGAAGTTGCTAATTCTGATTATGGTCAATTTAGTGTAGTTGTACGTGAGTGGGGTGATACTGATGCTCGTCCAGTAGTATTAGAAACCTTTAATAATGCTACATTAGATCCTGATAGTGTAAACTATCTTCCAAGATTGATCGGTGATACGAAAGCGTATTATCGTACAATAGGTGGGGAATCTAAACTTGTGTACGAAGGTGACTGGCCAAATAAATCTGCATATATTCGTGTTGAACTTTCAACAACGTCATTTCCAAAAGGTGTCGTTCCAATGGGATTTCAAGGATATAAAGTACCTATTAATGCTGGTGCTACTAATTTCCCATCAATGAGTTTTGCTACTACACAAACAATTAATGGCGAAACGAATACAAGAGCATATCGTGGTGTTGATTTTAGTGTTGGTGATAATCTTACATATCATGCTGAAATTGGTGGTCAACAAGGAGCTGCTCAGGGATATACAACTTCTACTGGTAGTAACGGAAGATTTAATCTTAGTAATTATTCTGATGTTATTACTTATAGTGCTACCGGTTCAACTTGGAGTTCAAATACCGCTACACGTAAATTTGCTCTTGGTTTTCAAGGTGGTAGTGATGGTCTTGATTTAAGAATTGCTGTAGCTAAAGGTGAATCAATAACTTCTGATAACACTCAAAGATTTGATTGTACTAATAGTGGTACTGGGGGTAGTTTATCTTACAAAAAAGCTATTGATGCTATAGCTAATCCTGATGAAGTTGATATTAATATGATTGTTGTACCTGGTATTCTTAAAAAGTATCATTCTTATGTTTCTAACTATGTAATCAATACTTGTGAAGAACGTGGAGACTGTTTCTATATTATGGATACGGTTGGTTTAACTGATGGTATTTCTGAACAAGTTAGTGAAGTAACCGCTCTTGATACCAACTATGCTGCTACTTATTATCCGTGGGTCAAAATAGTTGATCCAAATACGAACAAACCTGAATGGGCGCCACCTTCTGTTGTTATGACTGGTGTTTACGCTTTTAATGACAAAATAAGTGAAGAATGGTTTGCTCCTGCTGGTTTGAATCGTGGTGGAATAACATCTGCTACCGCAGCGTACACAAGATTGACACATACTGAACGAGACACATTATACAACGCGCGTGTTAATCCTATTGCTACATTCCCAGGACAAGGTGTGGTTGCGTGGGGTCAAAAGACATTACAAGCGAAAGCTTCTGCTCTTGATCGTGTAAATGTACGTAGATTACTTATTGCGTTGAAGAAATTTATTGCGAGTTCTTCACGTTATTTGGTATTCGAACAAAACGTCACGGCGACACGAAATAGATTCTTAAATATTGCTAATCCATATTTGGAATCTGTACAAAATAGAGCTGGATTGTACGCTTTTAAAGTTGTGATGGACGATACAAACAATACTGCGGATGTAATTGATCGTAATCAACTTTATGGTCAAATTTATTTACAACCTGCTAAAACTGCTGAATTTATCATTCTTGATTTTAACGTACTTCCAACAGGGGCGACTTTTCCTGAATAATATTTAGTTGATATTTTTACTAAAACCCACTTCATTTTTTGGAGTGGGTTTTTTTTTGAAAAAAAACCAGAAAACAGTTGACTTTTACTCTGAAATGTTGTATATTTGTATTGTAATTGAGAGAGAAACCAAAGGAGAATAAAATGTCATTAACCAACAACGAAAAGAAAATGATTGAAAACTTAATAAACAACGAGTATGAGTCTGGTTTGGATGCAGTGCCGTGGGTTTTTGCTTTACAAGAGGGATTGGAAACCGGTAATGAATTTGGAATGGAAGAATATAAAGGTGTTTTGGGTAGTTTGGTAAAGAAAGAGTTGGTTGTGGTAATGGATAATGAGGGAAATGGAAACCCTGACGATAACGTTGCTTACTTGACCGACAAAGGTAAAGAAGTTGCAAAAGAGTTGTTCGCTGAAAAATATGATTGGTTATAAAAATAAACTATAAAAAAGAGGAAATAAAAATGTTAGTAGAAGTTGAAATGCGTGCATGGGATGATCACCCGAGAGCCGATGAAAAGGGTTTAGGTTATGTTAATGAGGGTTTACGTTATGTTGACATTCCTGACAAAGATGTAGTTCCTGAACAAAGATTTAATGACGACACGATGTATATAATGTTGAATTCGGTCTGGCATTATGGTCAAAACGATTTCCAACCGAGTACAAGACAACGTTCATTAATGGTAGGTGACATAGTTCGTTTATATGGTCGCCGTTTTAAAATTGATAATTTTGGTTTTAGTGAAGTTAACTAATAAAGGAGAAATAAAATGAGTAAGTCAAAAAAAGAAACAACTTTGAGAAAAGACAACACACTTGAAATGTTGCTTGCAAAAATGAAAGGTAATAAGTAATGTTGAATCCTGATAATTTTTATGCCGTGTCGAATGGTTTTCATTACGATGTAAGTTCGGAAGATCATGGTCACTTAGGAACATTTGTTGAATATGACGATGTTTTAGTAGCTGTGAGAGATTGGGCTGAAGCAAACGATTGGTATCCTGAGTTATACTTTGTGTCTGATCACGGTAACGTGGATGAAAACCCGACATCATATATGTTAGTATAAAAACGAGAATAGTAGCTGGAGGCTTAGTAAGGGGGCACCTAAATAGGACTTCACTGAAGAGCAGGTGAAAGTATTGTTTTAACCCGACTCATTAATTTGAGTCGGGTTTTTTTATTTTCTGGAATCTTTATATTTATATATGGAAAACTATTTGTGGGAGAGAATGATGGACAACAAACAATGGCGTAAATTTTTAACTGAGGGAACTTTAGTAGTTGAAGCAGTTGATTTTCTTAATAAAGAGAGTGATCCACCGAATCAAAATAAAGTACAACTTACATTAGATAGAAAGATAGATGGAATGACCGCTTGGTATCGTTTGGAGACAGATGGTTGGTGGAGACGAATCAACAATCCTGGAAAAGGTTATGGTATTCTTATGAAAAAATTCAAGATTTCCGGTAAACCCAAATTTGATATGATCAGTGGTAATTCATATGCTTCTTATCCTGTTCTTATTGAGTATATTCCATTGGAATATTCTGGCGATGTAGATTGGGATCAACCGGGGAACGTTGAAAAGGCGAAAGGAACAATGATGATTGCGTCACATAGAACTGGTGCCGATTCTAAAGACATTGAGAAGTTTGTAAACCAACAAATTAAAAAAGGAACATATAAACCATGAAAAGAGAAGAATTAAAGGAAGTAATAGAAGCCATGATACCTGAGGCGACAAACAAAGTATTATTAAAACCTAAAGAACTTGGTGAGGGTGTTCCTGTGACAGTTCATATTGATGAAGATGGATATTTGGTATTAAAGGATAAAGAGGGGAAGATGATATTTTTACATCCGACCCAAGCAGTACAATTACACAAGTTTTTAATGAAAAACAAGGTGAAATAATATGAAAAAAGAATTGTGGTATAAATTGTTAAGAGAAAATAAACTTAATGAAAACGTGAATATTGTATCTCAAATTGAATTTTATGAAGATGATTTTGACGAGGGCAATGATAAAATAACTATTAAGCCACATACACGTAGCGATATAGAAGTTAAAGTTAAAAAACAATATACACAAAGAGAAACCAAACAACTTGAAAAAGAACTTAACGCTTTATTAGAGAAAACAATAAGTACATTCATAAAGAAAATAAAATAATTTGGGTGAAATAATATGAAAAAGTATTTACATGGACACGATAGCATGAAAAATGCGTATGTAATAGAAGATTATCCTTATGGTCGATTGAGGACACAAATGAGGGTATGGGTTGAGAGTGTTCCAAAGAAAGGCGACCGGGTATGGCGTCAAACATTAAATCCTAAAACACAAAAATGGAATAAACCAAAGAAGTCAACCTTTTCGCCAATATTATTTTTATACAAGGACGAAAAAGATCACGTTCATTCACGAGGTATAAGTCAATATTCTTCACCCGACGAAGTGAAGTCATTCATCAAGGACATTGGTGGCGAAAACAAATTAAATAAGATACAAAAGACTGCTTTTGCTGAAATGAGTGGAAAAACATTAGAGGAAAAAGATCCTGATTGGACATATAAGTTTGAAAGATATAATGATAAAACATATGCCTTAGATTTAAAATTTGATGTAGCGAGTGCAGTAAAAATCAAGAATGTTATAGATGCTATCGATAAAATAATAGGAACATATAAAAAGGGTAAATATGGAAGCCCAAGTGAACAATTCAAGAAGTTATTAGAGGACGATGGAATAATAAGGGTATTGGGTAGACGTGGAGTTATGATCGCTGGCCCGATGAAAGCAGACAAAACATACAGTCAAATAAAGTCTAAACTAAAGAATAAACTAAAGGAATCAATCATAAAAGAATCAAACAACAATGTTACAAGTAAAAGAGAGGGATTGCCAAGAGGATATGCGCCCTATATGAAAACCGATGGTGTAAATGATTATCCTAAATCCTGGGATGCTAAGTTAAAATATTTTCGTCAAAAGTTAGAAAAAATGACAGGATACGAAACTTTAGAGTAAATTTTTTGATTCTATATATTTATAGATAGAAGAAAAGTAATGTAATTATATGGAGAAAGATAATGCCAAATCATGTAAAGAAACGTTGGATCGCCCGTCAAATCAAAAATGGTAATCCGAAATTTGTAGAACCTGAAGTGGAAGTAGTTGAGGAAGTGGTAGAGGAAAAACCAAAGAAAGAGAAGAAAACCAAAAAGGCGAAAAAAGAAGAAAAAGTAGTTGAACCAACTGTAGTAGAGGGTGGATCTGTAACTGACGTAGAAGTAGTGGACGAAAAGAAAGAAGATAAAGAATAAACAACATAATTTTTAGGAGAAAATAAATGGCAACTGAACGACTTTTAGAAGCCAATGAGTTAATGGTCGAACGATTTCAACCAAAACAAAAGAATCGTTTTATCATGTATATTGATGGTATTCCTGCATGGTTGATCAAAACTGCTGCAAAACCTTCAATCACAATCAACAAAGTAACGTTGGATTACATGAATATCAAACGATATGTCGCAGGTAAATCTGAATGGCAAGAGATTGAAATTACCTTGTATGATCCTGTTGTACCTTCCGCTGCTCAGTCTGTAATGGAATGGGTAAGACTTCATCACGAAAGTTTAACTGGTCGTGATGGGTATGTAGATTTCTACAAGAAAGAGATTGATCTTTATGGTATTGGTCCTGTTGGTGACTTGGTTGAAAAGTGGAGATTATACGGCACACAAATCGTCAGTGCCAATTTCGATTCTTACGATTTTGCTGCTGATGATCCTCTTTCAATTAGTTTGACATTAGCGTATGATTGGGCTGTATTAGAATTTTAATTTTGTGTTCGGAATGGGAAAGGGCGGGAGATTCTCCCGCCTATTTTTATGGAACAAAAGAAGTGTTTCATTAGTTTAATCTTATATAAGTAAAAAGTTATTAACTTATCTCAAGAAAGTATAATATGAAAGAACCATCTTTTGATTACGATGAAGATGCCGATGTTATGTATATTACATTTGGTGAACCACAACAATGTACCGCGTTTGAAGATCAACCGGGAATAGTTGTTAGATATACATTATCAGATGAACTAAATGGTATAACAATAATAGATTATAGTAAAAGAGTAGATAGGAGTAAATAATGGATGAAAAACAATTAGTTGAGAAGCTAAAAAGTGAGCATATGGAGAAAAAGAAAGGTGATTTTCCAAGTGAACAAATCACATTGCCTTCAAAAGGTTTCTTTTATCCAAGTGAAAATCCTTTATCAAGTGGAGTTATTGAATTAAAATATCCCACGGCGAAAGAGGAAGATATTTTGACATCAAAAAACCTTTTATCAAAAGGACTTGCCTTAGATCGTTTCATGGAATCGATTATATTGAGTGACATTGATTACAAGACATTATTGTTAGGTGACAAGAATGGTATTATGTACGCGTCCCGTATCCTGGCGTATGGGCCAGATTACGAGGTACAAGTGACTTGTCCACAATGTGGCGAAATAAATAAAAGTATTACAGTTGATTTAAACGAAGTACAAACTCGTGATTTTGATTTTGATGCTTTTGTAGAGGGTCAACAAGAGTTTGAATTTGATCTACCTGCGAGTAAAAAGAAAGTTGTATTCAAGTTATTGACACACGACGATGAAAGGAAGATTGAGGAAGAATTAAAGGTAAAAAAGAAGAAACAAGTTGTAAAGGAAGATTCTGAGATTACAACTCGTTTGAAATATGCTGTTGTTTCCGTTGATGGTGAAACAAGTAGAGCATTAGTTACATCATTTGTTGAGGGTATGTTATCACGGGATTCTCTCGCGCTAAGAAGGGAAATTAGCCGATGTACGCCAGACGTAGACGCAAGTTTTGAGTTTGAGTGTGCTGGATGCGAGTTTAGTGATAACATGGACATTCCTTTAGGGATCAGCTTTTTTTGGCCATCCGGAAGGCTATAGATCGATGTTTCATGAGGAAATTTTCAACTTGTGTTATTACTCAAGTGGTGGATTTCCTTTCAAAGATGTATATGATCTTCCGGTCGAGAAGCGTAAGTATTTCTTGAGGTTATTGGACTCAGCAAAACAGAATGAAAAGGAAGCTGCTGAAACTGCACAACAAAACCCGGGGACGGTTAAGGGAGAATCACCATTTCCGACTCCAAAGAGATATAATGGTGTAAGATTTGATAAAATCCCTACAAAGTAATTTTGTGGGGATTTTTTATTTAGGTAAAAATAGTGTTTCATTATATTTATAGGTAGATAAAACCAACTTGGAGAGCATTCATGGCGAAAGATGTAATAAAGGAAGAAAAAATTAGTAAGTTAATTTCATTCATTCTTGGAGCTATATTTAGTGGAAAACCGGAAAAGGTTACTTCTAAGGTATCTACTGACAAAGAATTAGTTAAGAAGATAAAAGACGCCGACAAATCATATCAAAATATGATCAAGTATTTAGAAAAGAAATATGGTAAAGAAATGGTTAGAGCTGCAAAAGAGAAAGCCGACAAATCATTAAGACAACAAGGTTTTAATGTATAATTGGAGATAATAGATGGCGAATGAAGGCTTAAACGATCAAGTAAAATCAGCGAAAGAATTACGCGGGTTGATGTCCGACACCGGTAAAATTTATTCTGAGATAAAGAAACTTTCCAAAGAGAATAATGATATATTGGGTAGTACCGTTTCCAAGGCGAAACAAATGTGGTTGATTGAAGCACAATTAAGTAGGGATAAGAAACTTACTGTATCTGAAGCGAAGAAATTTCAACAAACACAAAAAGAGATTTTAAAGACCGCAGAAAATAGATTAGATTTACAAAAGTCATTCAACGATGCGTCAGAACAATCTGCTAATCGATGGCAGGAAATGCAAATGAGTGTTGCTGCTTTCGCCGGACGTTTGTGGGGAATTGTGACAAATCCATTGGTATTGATGATTGCTGGTGTAGCGCTCATAGCGAAAATGTTTGTTGATTGGAACAAGAGAGGGGAAGAATTTCGTAAGACGACCGGTATAGTTGGTGATCAGTTTCAAAGATTAAATAATCAAGCTATGGGAGTGGCTGCTGAGTTGGGTCATTTAGGAATAAGTCAACAAGAGACATTAGAATACACACAAGCATTAACACAAGAGTTTGGTTCGATTGAGTTTATTTCAAGGGATTTAGTAAAGAACACGGCTATATTAAGTGTAACGATGGGAATTTCTGCCGACGAAGCGACAAATCTTATGTCGTCATTAATGACTATTACTGCTGGATCTGAGGAAATGGCGACAAATATGATAAAGTTTACATCCACATTATCTGAGAGTGCCGGAGTGGCGAGAAACATGGTAATGAAGGATATAGCTGATAATGCAGAAGCATTAGCAGGTTATATGAAAGATAGTGGTAACAACATTGTTATTGCTGCTGTACAAGCGAGACAATTAGGTGTAAGTATAGGAACGGTAGTAGGAGCTGCTGACAAGTTACTTGAGTTTGAAAGTTCTATTGAAAATCAAATGAATGCTATGTTGTTAACCGGTAGACAAATCAACACTGAACGTGCTAGAGCGTTAGCACTTCAAGGTGATTTAGCTGGAATGCAACAAGAGATTTTGAAACAAGTTGGATCACAAGCAGAATTTGAAGAAATGAACGTCATTCAACGTCGAGCGTTAGCAGAAGCCTTTGGAATGAGTGCGGGTGAGTTAGGTAAAATGATTTCTCGACAAGAATTATTAACGAAGTTAACGAACGGACAAATCACCGCTGCCGAAGCAATGGCGAAAGGGATGTCATTACAAGAGGTATTAGGAACGAATAAACAAGTAATGTCCGGATTAACACAATTAACAAATGCTTTAGTGAAACTTGGTAATTTTGTAGCCACATTCCTTGCTCCTACATTTACTGTATTAGCAAATGTATTAGGTGGTATAGCGGATGGAATGAATGCTATATTTGATGTATTAGGTGGTTGGTTGCCTCAAGCCGGTGATGCTGCAGGTCAAACTGAACATTGGACAATGACGTTAGTAAAATTTATTGCTACCGCAGGACTTGCTGCAGCAGCGATTTGGGGATTACGAGCAGCTATGAGTGGATTAGGTAAGTTAAAACTTCCTGGGTTTGGTCAAGGTGGAATTATGGGAAATGTATTTGGTGGTTTATCTTGGAGTGCTATAGCTAAGGGAGCAGTATTGATGGTCGTTTTAGCAGGTAGTATTTTCTTACTTGGAAAAGCGTTACAGCAATTTGCTGACGTGACATGGGAAGATTTAGCGATTGCAGGTACAGCTCTTATTGGTTTAACCGCGGCCATGTTTGCTCTTGGGTCATTACTCACAGGTCCACAACTTATTCTTATGGGAGTAGCGGTTGGAGTGATCACCGCGTTAGGTGGAGCCTTTTGGGTATTGGGCGAAGGAATAAATAGTATAGGAAATGGACTTGAATCTATTGCAAGTGGATTAGGACAAATTATTGAGTTATCAACGAAGTTTGGAGTAATCGGTGATGCTGCTGAAGCGGTACAAGCCTTGAATGTTGCGACCGTAGGTGGTGGTATTCCTTTCGCTGCTGCAGCTGCAGGAGCACTTGGAACATATGTAGAGGGAACACAAGTAAATGTTTCATTAGACGATGTAGTAAAGAAACTTGATGATATAGAGGAATTATTTGTAGATGGAATAGATTTGAAACTTAATGGTGCAAAAATAGGTGAATGGTTATCCAAAGAAGCTCGTAAAGCGTAAAATGGAGAAATTAAGTGAGTTTAATAGATTTATATAATAGAAGTATATTTCGTGGAGTTGGAAAAACCGTTGACTTTATGGATAATAGGGATGCGACAGGATTTACATTGAATAAAACTGCAGGATCGGAAACGGATTTCAAACTTAATCAAATTACAAAGACTCCGGTATCATCTGATCCATTACCTGAATCAACTATTCGTCAAATGGCTGAGGAACATTACACGAATGCTCCTTTATTAAAAGCGAATTATCTTGGACAACATGCTGAACCATTAGTATTCATAAAACCAAATGAATCAAGAGATCAGTATTCTACGAAATTGGATTACACGAACACGAGACGAGAAGCCACGGCGAATTTTTTAGTTTCTCCAAAGGGAATGAATTTTGCTGCGACTCAAGTAGCTATGCAGTTAGTAAATCCGACATTAGAATCGAAGTTATATAATCCATTGTCTGTGTTCAGCAATACTATTCCACTTGTCGATTATCATGAACGACGACACATGAATGTTGATTCTTTATTTGGATTACCAACAAACTTTATCATGGGTTCAGTTCCAGCTAACTACACCGAAGCGATTTGGACGACCGACATGAAAAGTAGGAATGTAAATCAATCACCGCTTGCTTCTTCAAAGATAGCGAACGATGATTTACCTGGTGTAAATTATGCGTTTAGTGGTCGTGATTACATGATGAATGCTTCGACGTGGGAGAGTATAAATCCAAATCGTTATTTATATCCTATTGGGCCAGATGGAGCAGGAATGCCAACGAGTAATCGTCTTACACCTGGCGAAGAAATGTATAGGAATATAGGACTTGCTGCTCAAGCATTTAGATTTACAAAAGCGTCCGGTTTCAATCCTATATTAGATGCTCAAATAACGATAAATCAAAATAATAGTGGTACAAGTTTTTTACAAGATTTGTTGAGGAAGATACCTTATGCTAATACGATTTTGAGATTATTTGGATATGGTATTTTGTCAAAAGCAGAAAAAATAAAAATATACAATAAATATAATGCGACATTTCCATATGCTGCGTATAATGGAAATGAGATACGAGTATTGAATGAAGATGGAGAATTACTTGACACATATGCTGTAGATTTGAGTGAATCTCCACTAAATGCCGTACTTGAGGCGATAGAAAAAGTAACGAAGGTAGGAAGTGGTACGGAATCGCCACCAAAGGGATTTACATTTGCGTCCCGTGACAAGTTAGAAACTGCTGCGGGTTATCAAGATGGTTTTGACGATCAACGTATATTATTCAATCCGCAAGATGATATACCTACAGTGAACCAGTACATGCAGGCCTACGGCGATGTAATGAAAAAGAGGACTGGCGACAAAGAGGGAACGGCGGACATCGAAAATCTTACACCGTCATTAGATGATAGAAAACCTTACACGAAGTATGTACAATCGATCATCGACGATGATAGGAATAAACCCGTTCAAAAGGGATTGAGGATCATACACAGTCCGAAGGGATATGGAATGGCTCGATCGGGTGCCCCAAGAGCCGAGGATCGAAAGGGTGATTTAGTCAATCAACTTCCATATGGCGAAAATCTTGAAACAGATGATAAAGGTATTGAGAGAGAATTTAGTGATATGATACCTTTCAAGTTCTTTCATATAAATGAACAAAAATGGATAGTATTTCGTGCTAATTTAACAGGGATAACTGATAACATTACACCTACATGGAATGGTAAAAAGTATATTGGTAGAGCTGATAATGTTTATACATATAGTGGTGCTGAAAGGTCAATTAATTTTAGTTTCTCTATTGTTCCATTTTCGCCAAAAGAGTTGAAACCTTTATATGAAAAATTGAATTATCTTATTGGATTGAACTATCCAAAGTATAGAGGTTTATCAAGACGATCAGGTAATTATATGGAAGCACCATTCATAAAACTTACAATCGGTGATTTATTTACTGATGTACCTGGAATAATGATGGGCGGTATGACCGTAACGATTGACGACGAAGCGACTTGGGAGTTGAGACAAGAACAACCACAAGCAGTAACTGATATAGACAAGATACAAGTGGCGAAACTTCCAAGATTGATACGAGTTAGTGTAAATGGATTTACACCATTTGGACTTGAAAAGAAACCATTGAGTTCAACTTCACCATTTTATAGTGCAGTGAAGAAATGGCAAGAGGAAGGTACAAATCCAAATTCAAATCCACAAAATGATACAGGAGCATTATAATGCCATATAGATATGAATCGACAAATGTAACACGAGACAAGGATAAAAACTTTAGGAAATTTGATTCAACGTTATATCCACAAATTGAAATTGATGATAGTGATATTTATATTATTACAAACATTGGAGATCGTCTCGATTTACTGGCGAGCCGATATTACAATGATGTAAATTTATGGTGGATTATTGCTCAAGCAAATCATGTTGGAAAAGGAACATTAAATGTTATTCCTGGCACACAGCTTAGAATTCCACAAAATCTATCAAAAATATTTTCTGATTTAGAAATAATAAATCAAACGAGGTAATAAATGGCGAATGAATTTAGGACATGGCCGGTATTAGGTGATTTTCATCCAAACATCAAGAAAGAGTTATTGAGACGAAAAAACCAAACATTCGGCGAGGACAACAAACCGCGTGCCGTTTGGGTACGAGCAGTGTCAAATGCTGTACGAGTAACATCCCAAACGAGAAAAGTTGGCAACAGTGGAGTGACCGAGACAGGTCATTTTCCTGAGGAAATACGAAAGGACATCAACATAATGGTAGGTGGTTTACTTCGTCCGTCAGGCGCCACGCGTGGTGGTTTTGAGCCCGTTTATCAACGAGTGGCGAAAGGACGAGAGTTGTTAGATAGACCGATGCCAGGTATAGAATCGATTTCAGTAGCCAGTAAAGGTGAATATGGATCATTGAGGAAGATCACAATAAATTGGGTTTGTCCAAGTGTAGAGGATTTGGACATTTTGATGCCTTATTGGTTGACGCCAGGAATAAGTGTAATGGTAGAATGGGGTTGGTCGAATATAGGTCAAATTCCGGTTGGTGTAAATTTTGAGGACGATGTAGCAATGGCTGAATTATATCGTTATCCTGCTGAAGTTATGAAAAAAGTTGTTTTGAAAGGTGACAATAGAGCCTACGCCGGAAATCAAGATTTCTTTATTGGTATTATCACGAATTGGACATGGAATATGAATGAAGATGGTAGTTTTACTTGTACGACCGAGTTAACTACATTTGGTGAGACTATGTTAGCCTTGAATTTAAACAAGGATGTAAAAAATCAAGGAACGACGAAAAAAGATGATAAGAAAGTATATGGTATACGAGAATTTACTGAAAAAGCATTTAGTCAAGAAAATTTAGGAAAACAAATAGATAGTCTTGACGATAAAAGACATCTTGTAAAAGTAGAAGATGTTGAAGGAACTACAAGTGTAAGTTTTTTTGGTAGTTTACTTTCACCTACAATAACACATATACCTGATACTGAAGGCGATGTTTTTATGTCGTGGGAATTTATAGAAAAGAAAATAATAAATAAACATGGTTGTCCGATAGTTAATGGTGATCCAAAGTTTTTCGCTTTTGAAATGGATAGTTCACAAACAAAAGTGTCGAATGATGGAGATTTTTTATATTCTCGTAGTTCGGATGTACTTATTAATAACAATAATAATGCTACTATGATACCATTTCCTACTCCACCTGACGATTATAATAAAGATTTGTTTGGTGAAATTGATCCGTTAAAAGATGGATTTTTAAAGAATGTATATTTGAAAAGAAGTTTAGTAGTTGATTCATTTAACACGAGTGAGACTCTTGAAGAAGCAGTAATGAAAATGATGAACAAGGTTAGGAATTCATTATTTGATTTATGGGATTTAAAGATACAAACGAACGCCCTTGGCGAAAGTAAGTCTCATATTATAGATCAAAAGTATGTAAGTAGAAAATCATTAGCCGACGTAGGAATGTTAATGAGTAATAAAGACGACGAAGCCAAGAATAATGAGATTTTTAATTTTGGTGGTTATAGTGGTGAGAGTATTTTACGAAATGTGGGATTTACATCAAAAATGACAAATCAAGTAGCATTAACTTACTTTTTTGGAAAAAATAAAGATAAAGAAAAATCACAAAATATGGTATATAGTGCCGATTCGGATAGTGGTGTTACATCAGTATATGGTAATACTGTAGATAGAGTGTTGAGAAACTTGAGATTTGAACCTGATGTTGCTTTAGAGGAAAAGACGGATGAAGCGGCTGAGGAAGAATCAAATGTTAGGGGTAGAGATTTGGAATCTGATGATGCTGGTGGCGTATTTTGGCGTGATGGTAAAAAACCAAATAAAGATGAAAGATATTTTTATAGAAATGAAAATGATATAAAGTTGGTCGATGAATATTTACGACAAAGAACAAAGAAAAATGAACAAAAACTTATTCCCATTTATCCATTAGAAATAAGTGTAACAATAGATGGTATAAGTGGTATATTACCTGGAAATGTATTTACATTAGATAATTTACCAAAAATGTATAAAGATTCTGGTGTATTTCAAGTAGTGGAAATTGCTCATGAAATTACTTCTGATGATTGGACAACGACATTAAGAGCGTTCTTTAGACCTGTTAATACTTATGATAATAGTGGAGAAAAATCATCTACACCTATTACACCTGCACAAGAAAACGAAGATTCAACAAGTGACGAGGGATTTACTGAAAATGAACCAATTACGTAAAGAATATAGTAGAGCGTCCGGCGAATCAGCGACAATACGCAAATATCCAAAACAACATCTTCCACAACCTGATGCTGAAGATTATCGTATTGGATATATTGAACGATATTTCGCCAAGCCACGAGTAAATGAAAAAGCTCAAATTATAGAGATAGACAAGGACGAGTATTTGAAGTTAACAGGTATATTTCCTACATCCGCGTCAAGTTATTACTCAGCGATTCGGTTACGCTGGGTAATTAATGGAACTTTTGACGAAATACAGCGTAAAAATAGTAATACACTTATTTTTCAAGAAAAAAATATGCCAGGAATTTCGTTGTATTTGGGAAATTTATTACAATTCTGGCAAGGTTAACATCTTACCAAAGGTTATGAATGAATATTATAGAAACAATGGACGATTACAAGGTATTTTTATCGGTAATCGAGAACAAAGAAATAGTTATTTTACCTACTTTAGTAAATCCAACAAAACATTATTGTGACAATGAATTATCATTGATTTATGTTAGGGTAGTTGATTCTGGCGACGAATATGTTATTGGATTTAATCACACCGACACCGTTAATATGGATATATCGATATTAGACGAGATTCAACCAAGCATAATATGGACTATCAACCAAAAACGACTTCTAAGTTTTATAAAAAACAAGGACATAAAAGATATGGATATGTTTTACTATCTGTATCATAACAATACGCCCGTGTGGAATCTGGACACTCAGACACACCTTTATTACAACAGAAAATATAGTCACGAACAAAATATAAATAGTTACATTCCATTACCAAAACACGTTGAATTACATCAAGATAATGCCGGAAAAATTATTTCTATAAGAATGAATCATTTAATTCCAAGTGGATATGATTTTTACACGAAGAATTTAGAAACGATGTATGATGTAGAGAGGAATGGAATAGGTGTAAATGTGGACACATTAGAGAAGTATTACGGCGAAAAAATAAAAAAGTACATATCGAGTGACAACAAGATATATAGTGAGTACAACTTTTACACATCTACCGGTCGCCCATCGAATAAGTATGGTGGGTTGAATTTTGCTGCCATAGACAAGGATAAAGGACATAGAAAGTCATTCATTCCAACCAATGACGCCTTTTTATTATTTGATTTTGATTCATATCATTTGAATCTTATCGCCAGGTTAATCGGCTACGAGTTTGGCGAAAAGAATATACACACATATTTAGGTCGATATTATTTTGGAAAAGAGGAATTAACTGAGGAAGAATACAATGATTCTAAGACGATGAATTTTCAACTTTTATATGGTGGAGTACCAAAGGAAGTCAGGGAAGCTGTTCCATTTTTCGCCAAGGTACAGGATTTTTATTTTGGTATTTGGCGACAAATAAAAAAAGATGGATATTATGAAACTCCATTATCTCAAAGAAGAATATATTTGAAACATATTGTTGATCCGAGCCCCACAAAAATATTCAACTATTTTATTCAATGTATGGAAACGGAAGCCAATATGATTTTAATTCAAAAGATAAATGAGTATTTGAAAAACTATAAATCAAAGTTAGTGATGTATGTATATGATTCTTTTTTATTTGACATAAGTCAAGAAGATGGAAAAGAAATGATAAATGGATTACGAGATATATTAAAAGTATTTCCAACAAAAGCTTATTTTGGATATGATTATCAAGACTTACAAGATATAACAAAAACATTCAATTCGGAATAGAAATATTAGACATACTTATATTTATATATGGATAATAATGTAATGGAGAAAACATATGAACAAAGAGTTTATAGAGGAAGTTATTAAAGAATTATCATATCGAGTATCAAATGGTTTGCCTGATTTGAAAAACAACGATCATTTAATAATATTACGAGAGATTTTTGAAGAAAAAGGGATGTCATATGAATTAATAGAAAAGACAATGAACAATCTCAGAATCCCTGTGAAAAAGAATCCAAATAAAATAGATCAAGTTGGTATTTATACAGATTTTGATGGCGTTCATTCCGATCAAGCAGAACCGCAACCTTATATCAATCCAATACAACCACAAGATCATGCGGATCAAGACAAGTTACCAATGGATGATAGAGACGAGGAAGAACGAGACACACCTTACACCGAAGAAATAATGTTAGAGTTAGATTATTTAGATGTGGACACCGAGGACGAGGACGAGATAAACGAGGATGACATAGTAAAGAAGAAAGAGACAGGAAACATTTACACGGTTAAGTCACACGATCCAAAACGCGGTCAGGTTTTAGTCAAAAAGGACGCGTCACCGGAGGACATCGCCAAAGCCGAAAAGGGCGAGCCCGTAGAAAAAGAGGAAGAACCAAAGGGAACTCCAGTTGAGCCCGTGATCAAGGGTAAGGCTTATGAAAAAGAAAAGGCGAAACTCGATAAGATAAGAGACAAAACAAAAGATGCTGACCCGGAAACAAAGAAAAGGATAGACATTCTTTCTAACTCATGGGATGGATTTATAAATGCTAAGACATACGAAGAAAGAGTAGAAAATCTTAATAGATTAGCCGATTACATTATTATTGAAGGTCATGCTGGTGGTAAAAAGATTTATTTAACTCCACAAGCGGGTCCTGAATATGGTGTTCATTATAAAGCTATGACCGGAGATAGTGGAACTGTAGTAACAAGATTAATGAACGAAATGATAAAAAAAGAGGGAATATCGGTGCCGATTCGTGGTTCGTCTGCAGATAGAGCATTAGCTGATATGTCCGGAAAATATAATGAATCTGGAGTAGTGTTGGATTTGATACCTGAAGATTCACAAAACTATAAAGAAGCTAAAGAATTACATGATCATAATACTGAAGAATATAAAAAACTTGGTGGAAATCTTAAAGCGTCAAATGAGACAAACAAAGAGTTAGCCGATAAAATTCGTGGATCACTTCCTGAAGGAGCTACAATAACTGATGCTAGAAATACTGGTGGTATTGGTGCAAAAAAACTTATGGATTTATACGGTATTGATGAAAAAGTTGATCCGACGGATTTAGTTGTTATGTATAAAGATAAAGATGGAAAAGATAAAATGATGAAAATATCTGCTAAGATTTATACCGATCCATCGAATATAACAATGAAAAATTCGGGAACGGGAAATGCAGGGTCACATTATATTGGTGGTGAAGCAGGAAAGAAACTTGACGAAGATTGGGCGAAAGTATGGAAAGAAAACAAGTGGGATGTAGACACGATGGATGCTCAAGAGATTATGAAAAGGAAAGCTAAGTTAAAAACTTGGTATACCAAAAAAATGGGAGAATCATTAGAACAACTCGCCAAGACACCTGAGGGTCAAGATCAACTTGAAAACATTTGGAAAGAAGTACACGGTTGTGGTAACGATGTACATACAAGTGTAATAAATAAAAAGACAGCTCAAGTAGATTTATATCCACCTGAACATTATTGTGAACCACAACAACCATTAAAAGTAAATGTTGATGGTACAAAGTTAATTATTGAAATCGATGGTCAAAAGAATCAATATATACAAATAGATTTAAAAACGGAGACGAAAAGTACACCTAAATTATTATTTAGACATCGAGTACGGAAAAACAAGGAGAAATAGTTATGAGTAAAACACAACTGTTGTGTACGTTTACACGGAAGAACAAATTAGAAGAAACGATTGAAGAAATTTTGGACACATATACAATCGCCTTTGGTAGGATATATGTATTAGAAAACTTGGATAACAAACGAGAGTTGATATGTACATATAATGTAGAGTTTGATCCATCTGGCGAAGCCCTAAGAAGTACAATTTCAATACATCGTAAGAAACAAACAAACACATTATACACTATAAATGCGTTAAATCATGTAGTAAGTTTATTAAATGATGGAAAGGTTGATCCGAGATTTGAGGTAGATTGGTCAAAGTTTAGAAACACATTATTAGTAACTGATGAAAATGGATTAAAGAAAATACAAACTAAAATTTTTGATATAAGAGACGTATAATGAAGATTAAGAAAAAAGTATTAGAGGAATTATCTGATTTAGAACATGCGCAATGGATGTCATGGGCGAAAGACATAGCGAAAACTGAGACAATAAATCCTGAGAGGTTAAAACGATGGAAAGAGGATATGTTTAAGCCTTATGGTGAGTTAGACGAGGAAGAAAAGGACAAGGACAGAGAGATAGCTATGATGGTATTGAGGATCATGTTAAAACATTATGATTTAGTACCAAAGGAAAAACCTATTGGCGAAGTAAATACAAAGGTCAACGAAATGAGGATTGATTGGCCGTAATTTACGAAAAAAAAGTGAAAAAGTCAAGAAAAAAGTTCAAAAATAATGGAACTTTACATATTTATAAGAGTATAATATTTATACAACTTAACAAATGGTTATCTCAAGCGGTGTAGCTTGAGTAATTTAAACTTTTAAACATCAATGATTAAAGAAGGAGAATGAATCATGGCATTAGACTTAGCACAAATCAAAGGACGGTTGGAATCCTTAAAGAAAACCAACAAAAAATCAAATCTTACTTGGAAACCTTCTGAGAAAGAAACAACGGTTCGTATCGTACCTTACAAATTCAATCCTGAAAATCCTTTCATCGAATTGTATTTTCATTACGAGTTAAATAATAAAACTTATTTATCTCCAGCTTCATTTGGTGAACGCGATCCGATTATGGAAATCGCCCAAAAACTTAAACAAGAGGGTAGTAAAGAAAGTTGGAAACTTGGACGTTCTTTAGAGCCTAAACTTCGTACATTTGCTCCTGTTATTGTTCGTGATAAGGAACATGAAGGTGTAAAGTTTTGGGGATTCGGTAAAACTGTGTATGAAGATTTACTTTCCCATATCTCTGATCCTGATTACGGTGATATTACTGATCCTGTAAATGGACGTGATATTGTTGTATGGACGGTGAAAGAGGAAGGTAAACAATTCGCCACGCCGAAAGTTCGGATTAAACCAAATCCAAGTACTGTCACGGAAGATCCTGATGTATTGAAGAAAATCACGGAAGAACAACCTGACATCAAGGAATTGTATGAACTTAAATCATATGAAGAACTTGAAGAAGCGTTGAAACTACATTTGAATCCTGAAGAAGCAGCGGAAGAACAAAAGGAAACTACAACTGAAACGACAACTGAAACGACAACTCAAGATGCTCCTGTTGCGGAAACAAAAGAGGAAGTAACTGCTGAAAAACCTGCTGCAAATCCTGCAGACGCATTCAAAAAGATGTTCGAAAATTAATATATGATCGGGGATTTATTCCCCGATTTTTTATTTTGGAGAGGATAAATGGCGAAAAAGAAAGCTGAAAAGGAAGAATTAAAGGGCGATCTTGTACACTCATTAGCGGATGTGTTGAACAAACAATTCAAAAGTGATGGAAAGGTAGCCCATTTTATTGGTGATGATACACCAACTGATGTGATTGATTGGATTTCAACCGGAAGTTCGATGTTAGATTTAGCAATATCTAACCGCCCGCATGGTGGACTTCCCACAGGACGTATAATAGAATTTAATGGTTTAGAATCGAGTGGAAAGTCATTACTTGCTGCTCACTCAATAGCGAGTGCTCAGGCGAAAGGTGGAGTAGGTGTTTATATTGACACTGAAAATGCTTTAAGTAAAGATTTTTTAGAAGCGATTGGTGTAGATGTTGAAAAGATGTTATATGTCCAACTTGATACTGTGGAACAAATATTTCAAACTATTGAACAAATAATTACAACTATTAGGGAATCCGACAAGGACAAACTTGTAGTGATTGTAGTTGATTCATTAGCAGCTGCTTCAACTTCATTAGAAATGGAGAACGATTATGAGAAGCAGGGTTGGAATACTACTAAAGCGATAATTGTTTCCGCAGCATTTCGTAAGATTACACGATTGATAGGTAAAGAGAGAGTTGTGTGTATTTTTACGAATCAGTTACGCCAGAAGATGGGCGTAATGTTTGGTGATCCCTGGACTACTTCAGGTGGAAAGGGTTTGCCGTTTCATGCTTCTATCCGTGTCCGGTTAAAAGCGATGGGTCAAATCAAACAAAAGATAGGAACACAAGAACAAGTAATTGGCATCAAAGCGAGAGCTCAAGTAATCAAGAATCGAATGGGGCCGTCCTACCGGATCGCCGACTTTGACATTTATTTTGACAGGGGTATATATGACTATGAAAATTGGTTAGAGATTTTAAAAGACAATGATTTAGTTTCCCGTTCCAACCCTGGATTTAAAATAGTTGATCACAAGGGAGAGGAAAGACGATTTGAGACGAAGAATTGGGGCGAATTACTTGAAAGTGAGCCCGAATTCAAAGAATTTTTATACAACAAGATTTGTGATTTTCAAATAATGAAGTATAAAGATAAGTCGGACATAGGGTTAAGTACGGATGAAATGATAGTCACTGATGAAATAATTGGTGACGATTAATTAACAGAAACGTGAATAATCCCGATTTGAACACTATTTATATATAGTAGAACTCATATCGGGATTATTCATATTGAAAAAGAAGAAACGTGGTAAAAAGAGAAAAGTTCGACGGTCAACGACAATGAGTCAGGGTCACAGTGAAGTGTTTAAGACACTTCGAAAACTCGGCTGTAAGGTTCGTAATGAATTTATGCTTGATGGCGTTCCATATGATATATTCATAAAGGAATTAAATTTAATCATTGAGTATAATGGAGATCGGTGGCACTACAACAAAAACATTTATCCACCTGATTTTTATGACAAGGTAAAGAAAAGGTATGCTTGGGAAAAATGGGAAAAGGATAAAGAGAAAATCAAATCTGCTGAAGAAAATGGTTACAATATTGAAGTTATTTGGGAATATGATTGGAAAAGATTATCCGACAGAACTCGTTTCTTACAAAAGATAGTGAGTAAATACAAAACAACTTAGAAAGGTTTTTGTGGGCTCAAAAGAATTAAAAAACAGATCTACTTGGCAAAAAAATAGTGGAAAAAAAGCAAAAATAGCTGAACACGATTTTTATAATGTTTTTTTACAAGAATTTAAAAACACAAAATTTGTGATACGAGAAAGTCCGCAAGAATTCACGAATATTTATGTTGATGTAGAACTTGATAAAAAGGTATTAGAAGAAATTTATATTCCAGAAGAAAAGATTGAGACACATGGAATCGTGCCAGATTACGCTATTGATAATACTCAAACTCAAAAAACAATTTATGTGGAAGTAAAACGACAAGATGGTTGGGTTGAGGGCGGAAAACGCCAAGATGGTCGTGGAAATGCTCACGAAAGATCATGTAAATATTTTACACCTGGATTATTAAAAATATTAAAAAGTGAGGGTAATCTTGGAAATGATGTTTTACCATTTTGGACAGTTTTTATTGGTAATATTACCCGTGATCCATGTAGAGTAAAAGAAATAACACAATGGTATGCTGGATGTGAAGAACATTATTTTATGTGGAGAGATACGACAAATTCTTTAAAGTTGATCAATCATTTTAATAAAAATTTGAAAAAACTTTTACTCTAATAAAGGACATAATAAAATGGTTAATATCGATAATCTATTAGAAGAAATTAAACAAGAAAACGAAAACGCCAAATCACTCAACTCAAAAGTTTTATTAATCGATGGTTTAAATAATTTCATTAGAGCGTTTTCGGTAAATCCCGCAATGAATGACGATGGTACACATATAGGTGGTATTGTCGGCTTCCTGAACACAATAGCAGTTGGTATCCGCACGATAAATCCTACACGTTGTATCGTGGTATTTGATGGAAAAGGCGGATCAGCTCGCCGTCGAAAAATTTATCCCGACTACAAAGCACATAGAACAGGTTTACGAGTAAGGTTAAATCGTACATACGATTTTCACACACCCGATGAGGAAGTTGACGAAGCGAGTAGACAAATAAGTAGGTCAGCAGATTATTTAGACAACTTACCTTTACAAATGTTTATTTATGATAACATAGAAGCTGACGATGTTATTTCGTATGTATCAAAGGAGTTATTGAAAGAGGAAGTAGTAATAATGTCAACGGACAAGGATTTTTTACAACTTGTCGATGATAGGATAAAGGTATGGAATCCAACAAAAAAGAAGTTATACGACGAAAAGGCAGTCAAGGAAGATTATCATTTTTCGCCAAAGAATCTCATATATTTTCGTATTTTAGATGGCGACTCAAGTGATAATATACCAGGAATAAAGGGAATAGGATTAAAGACAGCACAAAAACATTTACCTATATTATTAGACGAAGAAAAGGTTTCATTGGAGAGTATTTTGGAGTATGCGAATCGTCAACCCGGAAAGAACACAGCCGCCCGATTAATCATGGAAAACGAAGAACAACTAAAGATGAATTTTAAGTTAATGAAGTTAGGCGAAGTAGAAATTAGTGGTACAACAAAAGTTAAAATCAGGGAACTTTTAGACGAACCTGTTAGTACAATCAATAGGTATCAACTTAAAAGATTGTTCTTGGAAGATAAACTTTATAGTGCCATCCCAAACATTGATTCATGGTTGAACCTGAATTTTAATAAACTAAATACATTTGCTAAAACTTCAAAGGAGTAGTGATTGCCTATGGACAAAGATTTTGATACTCTAACTCAATTTGGAACTTCATTTCAAACAAAAACCATAACTACATTAGTTAAAAATCCCAAATTTTTAGAACAAATAAATGATATTGTGGAAGAAAAATATTATGATTCAGACGCTAATAAATGGTTAGTAAAGGTCATAAAAGAGTATTTTGGTGAATACAAAAAACCGCCAACAATGGAAGTTTTTAAGACTGAGTTAGAAAAAAGAGTAACATCAGAGGTGATGAAAAAAACCATAATAGAGAATTTAAAGAATGTATATTTGAATTTCGAATCACCCGACTTAGATTATGTACAAGAGAATTTTTTAAATTTTGCTAAAGATCAAACAATGAAACTGGCATTATTTGACGCCGTTGATTTGGTTAACATTAAAAAATATGAAGAGGCGAGAAATGTAATAGATCAAGCCTTGAAAGCAGGAACAACGAGAGATATAGGTGTAATATACAAAGAGGAAGAATATTTTCAACGACGAGTAACTGACACATTGAGAAGTGTTATTCCATTACCGTGGGATATATTAAACGAGATAACTGATGGTGGTATTGGAAATGGAGAAATGGGAATCGTGGTTGCTCCAGCAGGATTAGGTAAATCGTGGTTATTGGTCGCCATTGGTGCGTACGCAGTATCGAAAGGAAAGAATGTAGTACATTATACATTAGAGTTAAATGAAGATTATGTTGGTTTGAGATATGATGCTAATATTACGGGATTTGGGTCACAAGACATAAAATTTCATCAAGACGATGTATACAAACAAATAGAAAAGTTACGTGGTAACTTGATTGTAAAGTATTTTCCAACAAAGACGGCAGGAATAGAAACATTAAGATCACATTTAAATCGATGTGAGGGATTTGGATTTAAGCCTGACATGATTGTGGTTGATTACGGCGACTTACTAAAAGATACAAGTAGTGGATATAAGACAACAGAAAAACGATTTGAGTTGGATAGTATATTTGAAAATCTAAGAGGTTTAGCAGGTGAAATGGAATGTCCATTATGGACAGCGTCACAGGCTAACAGGTCTGCTCTTGAAGATGATCACATTGAAGCGGGACGAATAAGTGAGAGTTTTGGAAAGATAATGATCGCCGACTTTGTTATATCACTTCAAAGAAAGACGAAAGACAAGATTGCTCACACAGGTCGTATTCACGTAATAAAGAATAGGTTTGGTCCGGATGGATTTGTATTTCCGTCAAAGATGGATGCGTCGAATGGAAAGGTACAAATTTTTGATGAAAAGACCGATGAGGGAAAGAAAACAAAGAAATCAATGGAGAGTGGCGAAAAGGTTCAAAAGATGTTACTCGCCGAGAAGATAAACGAAATGAAAGTAGATGGATTGGGGTAAGTTATGAAAAGACAAGTAGAAAAACCACAAATAATAACTTGTATTGGTCGTATATTCCCATTATTTATATGGCACAAGTGTTGTTTATGTGGTGAAGAATTTCGCCGAGAACGCGGCCACTGGGCGCTTATATACAATCGTCATTTTTATTTATGTAGAGAATGTGGTGGAGATAGTAAGTTAACCGGAATACAAGGTTTTATGGAGTGGGAACGACGAAGGAAAGCGAATGTACCTACTTCGCGTCCAGGTCCACCGCCAAAACCTGAACTTTCTGAGATACGAGTAATAAAAGAGGGAAAGAGGTATCCTGAGGGTGGATGTTGAAATAATTTAAAAAGATAAATAAAGGAGTTGTTACATGGGCAGATTGAAAATGAAAAAGAATGATTTTTTTGATAGTCAAGCTGCGGAAGACGTAGCTGATGAACCAAAAAGACAACGTTTAAAGTACGTGCCGAAAAAAGAGGAAGAAACATTTGAATATATTTTTCCTGAAACTGCAGTTGATCATCACCGTAATGGCGAGGAAGTGATACGTCATTATTTGTGGTATGTTCCACCTGTATATTTTGGCGAAGATGGTAATTATAAATTTAATCGTGATTATATAAGAACTATACATTTGACGGAAGAAACAAAAGCTAAATCTATACTTGATATTGGAGCTGGATTAAGTGTACCGTATAAAGGAAATTTACGAAAACGAACAAAAATATATAAATCATTAGATTTACGTCCAGGTCCAAAAATTGATTATGTTATGGATGTAACTGATATGAAAGATTTTGAAGATCATCAATGGGATTGGGGCTGGTGTACTGAAACAATCGAACACATTCCACCGGCTCTAAAAGATCAAGCAGCTAATGAAATTATGAGAGTATGTAAAAATTGTGTGTTCACATATCCAACTCCAAAACACGAAACATTTGCAGCAGATCCTGGACATACTGAAGTATTAATTGATTGGAAGAAAAAATTTGAGAAAACTCATGAAGTAGTTATAATTGAAAGTTCTACTGGACGAGTTATAGTTATTCTAAAGTCAAAATAATTAAAAAAACAGTTGACATTTACTCTGAAATTTCGTATATTAGTAATAGACAAATAAAGAAAGGTTATATAATGAAAATTCGTTGTAATAGAAATCCACTGATGGAAGATCAAGAAAAATATTGGATAGATATAGTTGGTGGTGGTCAAGAGGTTAAAGTGACTGGTGGAGTTTGTTTGTATATTAATAATAATCCAAAGGTTGCTGATGAAATAATTACACTAATAGGTGAAAAGACTAAAAAATATGATTTTTCGGATGATGAAATAGAATATAGTGTAAGTAGAGAAGAACCTAAAAAAGAAGTTATTTATGCGTCTGATGGAGAGGAAATACATGATAGGCGTCTTGATATTGTTTTACGTATAAAGTCAAAAAAATATGGTAATGGAATTTTTTATATAGAAGTAAAAATAGGTAGTGATCTATATAAAGAACAACTTGTTATATATAAAAGTATTCTTGATAAAGAAGTTTATAAAGAGCGTTTGGATTTTGGAGAACTCGGAACACTTTTTATAAAAGAAAAAGCCTTAGTGGTTGCAAAAGAATATTCTACATTTTATTTTACATTTCCAGAATTACATGAAATTTTCATGAAACATTTAGATAATAATGCTAGTATTTTTAATTGGTTTGAGAGTAATGATTTAACTGAATTAAGATCGAGTACATATAAATCTGAGTATTCTCAAGTTTCTCTTATCAAAGAAACCATTGAAGAATATGGACAAATTCACTACAAAGATTTATTGAGTGAAGTCAACAGAAAACATATGGAATATGAACCAGATGCTGAGCCATGGACACATATTTCTACTCGTATAAATGATTTATTGACAAAAAATCCATCGAGAGAAACACCAGCACTTATAAAAGTAGATAGTGAGGGTTATAGTGTAGATTTGCCTGCGACACAATGTTATCTTAGATATTCGCCGAAATATTTAGCGAAAAATAAAGAAAAATAAGTAAAAAAGGGCGATTATTTTCGCCCTTTTCTTTTAACATTTGCTCTTTGAGATTTTTTATTAATTTTTGATTTGAAAGCCGAATTATTACGTTTTTGAACGTGGGTATTTTTTCTCGTTTTTTGGACTTGTTTTTTGAACGAGGGTGTTCGGTGGACACGTTTTTGTGTGTCGTGATAATTACGTTTATTTTGTCGTTTTTTACGTATTTCGACATTTTGACGAGATTTTGTCGTGATACGATTTTTTATCTGGACATTCTGTCTCGATTTTTGTCCTATTACCTTTCTTTTTTTGAATTTTTTACGGTTTAGCAGGACATTTTTTTGAGATTTTTTAATGTTGGTTTTTCCCATCAATAAGTGTCGTTTTGGTCTATAACGTGGGTTTTTATCAACATTATGACGGCGTTTTTTCCAATGGCGTTTATAATACGGGCGTTTATGATAATAGTATGGTTTATATTTATAGTGGTAAGGGTAGCCATAGTACCCTGGCGAATAATAATATAAACCAAATGTACAATAGTAATTAGAGACATCGTAACGCCAGTAGAAATCGTCATACCAAAGATTAGTGTAAACATAGTTGACATCATAAATGTAAACTTCGTCTACAGGTTCTTCGGTATAGACGTAACGAAAGTGTGTGTAACAAGAGGATAAGAGTAGACTTATCACAATAAGAAACAATAGTTTGATACTCATTTTTTTATTCTCCTATTTATATTGAATGGTTTTTATACCATATAATTGTACAAAAATCATACCAACTTTTCGGAGGGGATATGGTAGTGAGAAAAGTATTAGGAAAAGAAAAAAGAAAGTATGAAAAGGCGAAAGAATTAATAAGGAGTAGGACAAATCTTGAGCCAGAAATTATTGAACATTTAAATCCAATAAGTGCGTTTGGTTTAGTTCACACAATCTTATCATTAGAATATAAAAAGATTAATGGTGGTCGGGAGTGGCAGGATGAATGTTATTGTAATATGAAGAAAACGCCACATTATCATTATGTTATAACAATCTTTGATGGTGATAATTGGAGAGTATTTGAAAAAACGTCATTATCTTCATAATTTATCAGAAAACAGTTGACAAATACATTTTTATTTCGTAACTTTATATCAAAGAAATGGAGTTTTAATTGAAAAAAATTACTTTATTAATTGACGACGATGTATATCAACATATTCGTAGTGAAGTAACGGTTTATAATCTTGCTTGGGCCGGTGGAACTACTGCTCCCATTCAATTTTTATCAAGGATTATAGATACGATTGATAAAGGTGAAGATGAATATCATTTTCAGTTTAAGAATAAGGAAAAGAAATGAACGCGAGAGAAGTTGCGAAAGAAAATAAGATTTTAGAATATATGGTTGGGTCAAGGTTGTATGGAACTGCAACTCCAACCAGTGACACTGATTACAGTGGAGTTTTCATGCCGAGTGAGGACATGGTATTTGGATTCGAACGTGCCGACGAAGTTGATTTGAGTATCAAGTCTAAAAAGGACGATGGAAAGAACGACGAAAACGCCGTTGATATGGTGATTTATGAGTTGAGAAAGTTTGTTCGTCTGGCGATGGATAATAACCCGAATATTTTGGAACAAATGTTTGTTAACGAAGCAAACTTAGTTTACAGTAACTTTTGGGGAAAGGAACTTTTGAGGAACGCTCATTTGTTCCCGCATCGTGGATTAAAGGAAAAATTTCTTGGATATGCTTTTAGTCAAAAACACAAGATGGTGATTCGCACTGACAATTATCATTCCCTTGAGAATGCTCAAGATTGGTTGTATGGATTTATTAAATCTCCTGAAGATGGAAAGAAATTGTTAGTTGAGATTCTTGACAAGAAACTTCCATTTATGAGTGTTAAAGGCGACAACATTCTTATTGGTGACTTAAATTTCCAAAGACATTTCATGTTGAGGAAAGTAAAGAAGATGATTGATGAAAGATTGTCTAAAGCTACCAATAGGAAAGATTTGTTAACTTCTCATGGATATGACACTAAATTTGCATCACATTTAGTTCGATTGATGTTAGAGGGAAAAGAATTATTGTCCACCGGACGCCTCGAATTTCCTTTACGTTATCGTCAAACTATTTTGGATGTGAAGTTAGGAAAGTGGGAAATGAAATACGTTTTGGATTACGCTGAGGAACTTGAAGCTAAGATTCATGATGCTGTTGAGTATACCGCGTTACCGAAACGTCCGAGATACAATGAAGTACAAGAATTAGTAAAGAGGATGATTAGAGAATGGCACACCGTTTAATAATATTCTTATTGATACCAATTTGTATTTTTGGTCAAGATTCATTGGAGTGGACGCCCGTAGATTATACGTTAGCGTCCACTTTTGTAATAGCGCAGGTATTAGATTACGGCTTAACAAATCATGCGATAAATACATATGGGATGAAAGAGGTAAATCCTTTATACGGCTCGCATCCCAGTATGACACAGTTATTCGCCACGAAAGTGATCATATCTGCATTCGGAATAATGGTAATAAAGAATTTTACATCATCGGTAGGACAACGAAGATTAGCTTTAATTGTATATAACATCATATCATGGACGCCCGTCATATTAAACATCAACACGTTACAACGAAGCGGTTACACCGTAAGTTTACGATTTTCCCTATAAAAAATTTACCAGAAAAACCAGAAAACAGTTGACAAATACATCTGAATTTCGTATATTATAGTAGTTAATTGAGATAACAACTAAAGGAGTTAAAAATGTTTCGTTACGATTTCAAAAGTAAAGATGTAAAGTTTTCAGTTCGTGGTACTTGGACTGTCAAGATTCAATGGGCAGAAGCTGATACTTTTGCACCAGGTGGTCACAAGTATAATAGTGGCTTTGAAGTTGTTACTAATACTCTTTTCACAAAAGCGTGGAAGATTGCTCACGCTGACGCGCGTCGCAAAGAATTGGGTTGGACACCGATTCTTTTTACCCGCGAAGTTTATTACAATGGTAAATTAGTAGCGAGGTACAGTTGATGAAAAAATATATTCGTGACTATGAATACAAAGGTGAACTTATTCGCCACCGCGGTGGTCGTTATGAGTATAATCTAAATGGTAAGAAATATTGGATCAATAAACAACCCGGTATGACTTATCCCTGGTGGACGGTTAAAGGTGGTGGATTTCATTATTGGGATTCTTCGAACACTTTATCCGGTTTGGTATGGAATATTGATAGGAGAGAATCATGAAAAAAATTATGGTAGCGTATTGGTATTCGAATTGGGAACACGTTCTTGGATATAAACATCAAGAAGAATTTGAATACACGAAACGCAAACGAACAGCGATTATTGATAAAGTGATGGATGCGGGATTAAAGGTTATGTTATATCCTACGGAAGATACTTTAGTTATGTGGATAGATGATAAAAGATTTGGTCAGCGATAAAAAAAGTAAAAAAACAGTTGACAAGAATGCTTTTATTTCGTATATTTAAGTAACGTAAATAAAGAAAGAGGTTATAAGATGTCAAAAACAATGGTTGATGTAGAATACAAATGTGGTCATAAAGTGACCGTTCCCTTTAGCATAGAAAAGGGCGAACATTTCGCAATAGGTGTAATGGTAGGACGTGCGAAAGCATATAATTGTCCTGAGTGTGGTCGCCGGAACGCCGAAGCCAACGTCAAGATGTTGGAAGATATTGTTTCCATTCTTGATCCCGGTCGTATTGAAAGACGTAAGGCGACACTAAAAAAGTTATTCACTCTTGCTGCTATGATTAGTGGTTTCGAAAAAATGTCTTTAAAGAGACGTTTTGATGGTGGTCATACAACTCGTTTTGTAGGTCACAAGGAATCTGCCAATCGCCGGATTTCGTTGATGCGTTGGTTCTAATAAAAAATTAAAAAGCCCATTCAATATTGAATGGGTTTTTTATTAAAAGATTGGAGAGAAATTTGTTAGATAATAGTATTATAACTGATAAGGATGTTAGAGATTTTATTGAAAATGGATTTGTATTGAGAAAATGTCTTAGAGAATGGGGAAAAACTGTTGCAGAAGCAAATGAGTATATTCAATGTGATTTGATAAAATATTATTTAGGAAATAATGTTGTAAGTGATGTTATAAATGATGATGGTAATGGTGCAGGTTTTGATATATATACAAATCTCAAATATAAAAAAATCCAAAGTAAGTTGAGACAAGTTGATGGTAAAACTCCGTACTCAAGACAAATTTGTTTTGAAAATACAAGGAGAAATTCTGATAAAAATGTAAATAATTCACTTAATGGTTATACTCCATATAGTATTGATGAATTTGATGCGGTTTTGGTTACGTTAATTCACTATAAAGGACGAGATAAAAAAGAAGTTCGTAAAAATATAAATAATTGGAATTTTTCTTTAATTCCTGTTGATGAATTAGAAAATCCACAAAGAAAGGGATATTGCATTAATAGTATTTCATCTAAGTTATTAGATAAATATAAGTTAGAGTTAAAAAAAGATTGGGAAAAATTATTTAAATAATTAATAAAATACCTACCGATTAGGGAACTTTCCTTTAGCAAAATAGTATAATTCTTTATATGTGTTTTTTAATTTCGTCTATATTTATATAAGCGAGGTTGAGAAAAATTTACTACACATCATAAAAGCCTCAAACAGTTTACAGAAATTCACACGGAAAAGTTAATGTTAAAGGAGAACTACGTATGCCTACAGACAGATATTTGGATGATTTTAAGCCTTTCTCACTGTCTGAAGCTTTCCTTGAAAAATATAAAGATGAAATCCCGCCATTTGGTTTCAATGGTTTGGGTTATCTTGTATATATGCGCACTTATTCCCGGATAAAAGACGATGGAACAAACGAGCAATGGTGGGAGACTGTTGCCCGAGTGGTCAATGGAGCATACAATATGCAGAAAAAGTGGATCATGGGAAATCGTTTATATTGGAATGAGTGGAAAGCACAAGCTTCAGCAAAAGAAATGTTTGATCGAATGTACAACATGAAATTTCTACCGCCGGGTAGAGGTTTATGGGCGATGGGAACGCCTATCACGGAAGAAAAAGGGTTATTTGCTGCGTTAAATAACTGCGCTTTTGTTTCAACTGAGGATTTGAAACACGATTTATCGAAACCATTTACATTTTTGATGGACGCCAGTATGCTTGGTGTGGGAGTTGGATTTGACACTAAGGGTTCTGGCGAAATTGTTATAAAGGGTATAAATAAAGAAAAGGATTTTGAGACATTTGTAATACCTGATACAAGAGAGGGTTGGGTAGAGAGTGTTGGGAAGTTGATAGACGCTTATTTTACTGGACAACCTGACATCTTGTTTGATTTTTCATTAGTTAGAGGACCTGGGGAGCCTATTCGTGGCTTCGGTGGAGTTTCGTCAGGACCTGATCCATTAGTAAAATTACATTACAATATACGAGAAGTTTTAGAACCACTCGTCGGTAAGCCGATAACGGTACGAGCGATAGTTGATATAATGAACTTCATTGGAAAAGCGGTAGTAGCAGGAAATGTACGCCGAACCGCTGAGATTGCGATTGGCGAAGCTGATGATGAAGAATACTTGAATCTAAAAAATTATGATATAAATCCTGAACGTGCGGAATATGGTTGGACATCGAACAATAGTATTTATGCTACATTAGGAATGGATTACACGAAAGCAGCTGATAGAACCTGGCATAACGGAGAACCTGGATATGTATGGTTAGAGAATATACAAGGGTATTCACGAATAAAGAATGGAATGGACAACAAGGATTTTCGTGCCAAAGGTGTAAATCCTTGTGTAGAACAATCATTAGAATCATATGAGTTATGTAACTTAGTAGAAACATTTCCAATGAGACACGAAAGCCTCGAAGATTATCTCAAGACACTCAAATACGCCTACCTTTATAGTAAAACAGTAACACTTGGACAAACACATTGGCCGGAAACAAATCGAGTAATGTTAAGGAATCGTCGTATTGGTTGTTCAGTGAGTGGAGTTGCTCAATTTATTACAAAGAATGGTATTGAGACACTTCGCCAATGGTTAGAAACGGGATATAATACAATACAAGATTATGATACAATTTATAGTGAATGGTTAGCAATCCCTAAATCAGTAAAAACAACGAGTGTAAAACCGAGTGGTACAGTTTCCCTGTTAGCTGGAGCGACACCTGGAGTACATTATCCGGAATCGAGATTTTATATTCGTCGAATGAGATTGGCAAAAAACTCAAAATTAGTAAAACCATTGAAAAGAGCAAAATATAACATAGAAGAAGCATTTGGTGATCCAAGTTCATTAGTGGTCGATTTTCCTGTTGATGTTGGAGAGGGAATACGGACTATAAATGAGGTTTCAATGTGGGAACAACTTTCGTTAGCTGCCTTTATGCAGAGACATTGGGCAGACAATCAAGTAAGTTGTACGATAACATTTGATCCTGATAAAGAGGGAAAAAATATAGCTAATGCGTTGAACTTTTTTCAATATCAACTCAAGGGTATATCATTTTTACCTAAAATCAATGGTGGTTCATATCCACAAATGCCTTACGAAGAAATTAGTGAGGAAGATTATAAGGAGAAACTAAAGAAAGTAAAGAAACTTGATTTTACAAATGTAGAACAACACGAAGCAGTAGTTGATAAATTTTGTAACAATGATGTTTGTGAGTTGACAACTGAAATTGAAGAAATAAAAGTAGGAGTGGAAAATGAAACTGAAAATTAAGAAGTTACACGAAGATGCTATTATACCAACAAGATCAAATCCTACTGATTCTGGAATGGATTTATATGCTCTTGAGGATGGAATTGTATATCCAAATGATCAATCAATGGTTAGAACCGGTATTGCTATTCAATTACCGAAACCTTTAGAGACAAATGTATATCCTTATGAACTTGGAGTAGATTTTAGACAAAAAATTACGTGGGAAGCACAAATTCGCCCGAGAAGTGGTTTAGCTGCTAAACGATCAATAACGATAGTAAATACACCGGGAACGGTAGACAATGATTATCGTGGAGAGATAAAAGTAATTCTTAGAAATGAATCAACAATAGATTTTAAATTTAAAAAAGGTGATAGGATTGCGCAAATGGTTATTTGTCCTGTTGTGACGCCAACAATAGTGGAAGTTGACGAATTAGACGATACTGACAGAGGTGCAGGTGGATTTGGTTCAACAGGAAATTAGGGAACTTATTTGTATTGAGAGAGTATAATATGTATGAAAAAGTTTTTTGATTATGAAGAAATAAGTTATGTGAATCGAGAGTTAGACAAGTTTATTGTAGAGAACAAGGATTGTGAGAGGTTTGTCGCCTTTGGAAACAAGGGCGACACTTTCTTTACGAATATTGCTAATCTATTAAAAATATACAACAAAACTCTTGTTATCATTATACCATGTATGAAGGATTATCCACAAGACATTCAGGAAGCGTCCCTGAAAGAAAATGTTTTGATTTACGAGACAAACAAAATGGGTATGAGATCAGTTTTAAATGTGGTTTCACAAATCTATGTAAAGACTAAGGAAAAATCTATATTAATTCCAAAGGAAATTATATGAAGTTACACGTATGTTCAGTAGAAACTGAGCCTATTCATACATATGTCGGAAAATTAGCTGGTGGATCATTATTAGAAAGTTGTGAGAAGTTTGGATTAGATTTACATATTTTAGGTCAAAACATGGGCGAGTTTAGTTTTGGGAATCGAGTACACGAGTACCGAAAAGCGTTCCAGCGATTTGATGATAGTGATTTGGTTGTGATAATGGATTTTCGTGACACGATCATTTTAGATTATCCTGACAATATTATCAAAAAGTTTTTAGAATATGACACACGTATTTTGTGGAGTTCCGAGATTTTTTGTATTCCAGCTTGGTATAGTTTAGGCAACAAATTTCCTGATCATGGTTACAAGGGTCGTTATTTAAATGGTGGAATGTACATGGGTTATGTAAGTGATTTGAATGTATTGTTTGATGCTCAGGTAGAAATGAGAGAAAGGTTAGTGAACAAGGACAACGAGTTATTCGCCCAACTGGCGAAAGACTTAGATGAAGATGGTAAATTTTCAAGTAAAGTAAATGGAAACTTATTATCGGGAAAACGACCTGAGTATCATGATCAAGTTATTTTCCATTTATTATTTTTGAGTGGGAAGTATGGAATAAAGATTGATTATGAAAACAAAGTATTCCAAAACGTACAATTAGCAACCCGGTTTGGCAGGTTTGTTGAGCATCACACGACATTATTCGATTTAATTTTTGATTTTAGGAACAAAAAGGTTACAAATGAGTTATATAATACACAACCATCAATATTCCACAGCCCAGGTGGGCCGAGGTTTTTAAGTCAATTAGGGAAAATGTTATGAGTAAATTTTTTGATATAGATGATCCATATGAATTCACAAAAGATTATGTAAGAAAAGATGTATTATTGATACCACATTTTTATGAAGTAAAGTGGTCGAGAGATTTATCAAATTTTCTTAGTAGGGTATTCGTAAGTAAAAAACCTTTTATTTTTGGATCGTGGGAAAAGTCAAGGGTTTCACAAGATATGTACATTAAAGAATTTGAAGAATTTCTTAGAGAAGGAAAGTTTACGAAAGTATTTTTTACAAACGTAGGCGATTTTGAATTTCAAGTAATGGATCAATTTTCGGATTATGTTGAGTTTTATGGTTTTATACATGGATCATCATTTTTAGATACCGAACCCGGAAATAGAAGAATCACCGACGAAGAACGAAAAAGAAATCAAGAAATTGAGGTACGAAATTCAACGAAGTTTACAAAGATATTTTCAGCTACATTTTGGTTTGACGAAGTATTACCATATCCAACAAAAACGATAGGACTTCCGGTATTTCAAGAAATGTGGTCGCCTCGAAAAAGTGATTCAATCATATACAATCATCGATTAGACAAGTCAAAGAATCCTGAGTATGCGGATAAGTTACCAAAAGAATTGAGACAAAAGATTTTATGGAGTTTACCTTTCACACTTCCATCAGGTTACGGAAGTCATTTCCCTATGAAATATGGAACGAGATATGTTGATACAAAAAACAACGAAGCGTTATATCAGCAAAATCTCAAAAATTGTGGATTTGGGATTTCATTTGCAGAACATGATACATTTGGATATGGTGTTATAGAGGGAATTTTCGCCGGATTATGTTATTTGTGTCCAAGAAACGACAAAACTTGTTATCAAGAGTATATGATTGACGAGTTATTATATGATGATTTAGACGAGTTGGGCGACAAACTAAATTATTATATGGAAAACGAAGATGAAAAGATAAAGATTGTTGAAAAACAACAAAAAATAGTTAAACAAATGTATTCACCTGAAATATGGTTAGAAAAATTAATGGAGAATTTAAATGGATGAAGTAGGAAAAAAATTATATGGACGACGGATACTTCATGTGATGTCGCCAGTTAGATGGAATGCGACAAAGTGGTTACATCATGGAGATTCAAATTGGAAAGTTATGTATAAGACGATCAAGTTTTTACCTGATTGTCACCATTATGTATTAGTACCACCGAATAATACAGTTGAAGATGTGGTACAACAAGACAATATAACTTGGATTCATTTCCCGTATCCCATTTCTGTTTTAGCAAATCGTGGATTTTTTGATTATAAAGCTTTGAGAAAGTATTTTGATTGGCGAAAACATGATTTAGATTTTGTATTTTTACATCAACCTGAGTTATTTTATAATGTAATAAGTGGTTTATTGAGTGATCGAATGGGAACGTCAGTAAACACGTTTTTATTTTTTCACTGGGTAGATTCACCAGCTTCAAAACCGAGTGAGACGTACACCGATGGATTTTGGAGACAGATAGAAGCGATAGATTTATCTGCTAAGACATTTTTTCATTGTAATGCGTCATTGGATTACATCAAGTCAAATTGGTCGCCAAAACGTCCAAGAATCACTGGCGAAATCATAGATGAAAAGATAAGGGAAAAGATCACGTATATGCCTCTTGCAGGTGGATTTATAGGAACAACAAAGAAGTCAAAACCTGTTCCACTTCCTGACAAGAAAATCTTATTGTTTAATCATCGTTGGAATACGACAACTGGTATCAAAAGATTAATCGATTACACAAAAGATTTAGATAGAGACGAGTATCTTGTTTGGGTAACTGATGAAGATGCGAAGAAACCGAGAGCCGGACAACCAGCTCCAAAGTGGATGCGTGTACAAAATCTTCCAAGTGGAGCAGAATATCAATATCTTGTTGAGAAGTCATATGCTACATTATGTTTTGTAGATTCATATGGAACGTGGAATTTATCGGTTCAAGACGGGATCGCCTTGAGTCGCCCATCATTAACGTATTATCATCCAATGATGGATGAAGTAGTTGGAAAAGATTATCCATTTTATTTCAAAACAAAAGATGAATTTTTAAAGAAGTTGAAAGAATTACCTGAATCTTTTGAGTGGGGATTGCCACCACATGAAGATAATTTTATGTTTAATTTACATGGTGCGATGTTAGAAGCTATTGATAAATATGAAGGTCGCCGTAAACAAGAACCGCATTCACAAGATGGACAACGTTTATATGGTCGAGAATGGTTATGGCACATAATGAATGATAATGGATATAAAAAGAACATTTTACATAATACACATCGAGATTTACATTTGTCAAATTCGTGGGAACATCTTAGAAAGTGGTGTTTAATGATGGGAGCAATGGATGATCCAAATGATCCCGATGTCAAACTTTCGATACCTGAGGAAGTGGTAGAGAAAATAGAATTGTTATTGAATGATTCAAAATGGATTGATCGAAGCCACGCAAGTGAGCCGAAACGTGATCCAAAATTTGTTAAAGTGAGTAAGAACAAATTTTTTTAGGAGAGAGTTATGATAAATAGAAAAGGTATTATTTTAGCCGGTGGAGCTGGGACTCGCCTCCATCCGGCGACAAAATCAATAAGTAAACAAATCATACCGGTATATGATAAACCGATGGTGTATTATCCATTATCTACATTGATGTTAGCAGGAATCAAGGAAATATTACTCATAACAACTGAGAGGGATGCTCCTTTATACAAAGATTTATTATGGAATGGATATGATTTAGGAATATACATTAGACATATAGTACAAGATAAACCAAATGGTATTGCCGAAGCCTTCATAATTGGAGAGGAATTTATAGGTGACGATGATTGTTGTTTGATACTTGGCGACAACATATTTTATGGTCATGATTTAGTTGCTCTATTATCACGTGCGAATGCTCGTAACGAAGGAGCTACAGTATTTGGTTATTATGTAAAAGATCCTGAGAGATATGGAGTAGTTGAGTTTGATTTATATGGAAAGGCGAAATCATTAGAAGAAAAACCAAATGAACCAAAATCCAACTATGCGGTGACGGGATTATATTTTTATGATAATGATGTTATTGAGTATGCTAAAGGACTTCGACCGTCTGGTCGAGCGGAACTTGAGATTACGGACATTAACAAAATATATTTACAAATGAATAAATTAAATGTTGAGGTTATGGGTCGTGGTTTTACGTGGTTAGATACTGGTACACAAGATTCATTGAATGATTCAAGTAATTTTATAAGAATGATGGAAGAAAGACAAGGTTTGAAAATAGGATGTATTGAGGAAGTCGCCTATCGAATGGGTTATATTAATGAAGATCAATTACGTAAATTATCATTACAATATAATAATGAATATGGACTTTATTTAAGAGATATAATAGAGAAAAAAGAGATAAGATTTTAGGAGAAAATGAATGTATCAAAATTTGTATATTGAAAGAATTCGAGGCGATGTATTTGACGGGAATAAAACGATAGTTCACATTTGGGATGATAAACGCGGTTATGATACATATGATTTTGAAAATTATGCGTACCGGTTAGATTCAGAAGGTGATAAAAGAAGTATTTATGGCGACAAGGTTAGTAAGGTCACAAGTTGGGCTAAATGGGATGTAGACGGTGGTAAGATATTTGAATCTGATGTTCCTGTTGAAACAAGGGTTTTGGTTGATCTTTATACTGATAGTGACGACATTTCAAAAGATCATACGGTATTGTTCTTCGATATTGAAGTTGAAGTTACGGACGGGTTACCTGACATCAAAAAAGCATATAATAAGATAACATCTGTTTCATTCTATGATCAAAAGACTGATGAATATTATGTATATGTTTTAGACGAAGATAAAGTTGTGGAACAAATGAGACATGGAAATGAAGAAACGATACCATTTTCAAAAGAGGAAGATTTACTAACAGCGTTCATAAATAAATGGAGTGAGATAAATCCAACAATTATTACAGGATGGAATGTAGATGGATTTGACGTTCCTTATTTATATGCGAGATTAAAAAGGGTATTAGGTGATTATGAGGCGAAACGGCTTTCACCTTTAGGCATAGTAAAATATTTTGAGAGACGTGGGAGATATTTTATAGCTGGGGTAAGTTCATTAGATTATCTGGCTATGTATAAGATGTTCACTTACACCGCGTTACCGTCATACGCCTTGGACGCTGTCTCTCGTCATGAGTTAGGCGAGGGAAAAATAAAATATGATGGTAGTTTAGATAATTTAAAGAGAGACGATATAGACAAGTTTATTGAATACAATTTAGTTGATACAAAGTTGGTTGTAAAGTTGGATCAAAAGTTAAACTTTATTGATTTGTTACAAGGTATTGCTCATAAAGGTCATGTACCATATGAAGATGTATTTTTCTCAAGTAGATGGATTGAGGGAGCGATGTTGACATACATGAAAAGGAAGAACTTAGTTGCTCCAAACAAGAATCCCGAAAACAGAAAACACATGGATTCTGAGGACAAGTTTAGTGGTGCGTATGTAAAAGAACCATTTACAGGTCGTCATGAATGGATATACGATTTAGATTTTACTTCATTGTATCCGTCGATTGTTATGAGTTTGAACATTTCACCCGAAACAAAAGTTGGTAAGATTGAAGGCTGGAAAGCTGAAAGACATATAAGTGATAAGAATGTAAAGTATGAGGGAAAATTTTTAGGTGATCATATTTACGCGGATGGTAATGATTTAGACAAAATTTTGAGGGAGAATAGTTTAGCCATTTCCGCGAATGGAGTTATGTATAGAGTGGACAAAAAAGGGATTATACCTGAGATTTTAGAGGAATGGTTCAAAGACAAGGATAATTTTGATAAGTTACAAACTCAATATGGGAATAAAGGCAACAAGGAAAAAGAAAAGTATTATGCTCAACGTAGAACAATAGCCAAGGTTATGTTAAACTCAGTATATGGAGTGTTAGGACTTCCAATATTTAGATTTTATGATATTGATAATGCGGAAGCGGTAACAACTACTGGAGTTAATCTTATTCAATATACTGAGAAGATAGGAAATTTTTATTACAATCAAATAACTGGCGAAAAGGATAAAGATTATTGTATTTACATTGATACTGATTCTGTATTCTTTCCTGCCAAACCATTAGTTGAAAAACAATATCCTGATGTAGATATAAATGATCCTGAACAAATGTCGTCAGCGATTTTAAGAATAACTGCTGAAGTTCAAGATTATATGAATGGAACATTTGATTATTATGGAAAGAAGTTTTTAAATATAGACGAACACAAGTTTGAGTTGAAACAAGAAGTGATTGCGCAAGCTGGATTTTGGACAACGAAAAAACGTTATGCGCTTTGGATTGTAAATAAGAATGGTGTTCCAAAGGACAACATGGCGTATACGGGATTAGATGTAAAACGATCATCATTTCCTGTTGCGTTCAAGACATTTCTCAAGGAGATTTTGACAGACATTTTAAAAGGCGAAACACAAGAAAGTATAGATAGTAAAATAGTTGAGTTTAAAAATATGGTTAAGACAGTGACGCCTGAAGATATAGCCACGCCAACTTCCGTACATAATTTAGATAAATTTGGAACTTTATCAACAAACGGTAGTTTAAATATTAAAGATGGTTATAAACCTTTTGGTAATTGGGTGAAAGGAACTCCAGCACACGTTAAAGCTGCTATATGTTATAATGAACTTCTATTATATTATAAGTTAGAGAAAAAATTTCCACCGATTGCGTCAAGTGAAAAAGTTAAATGGTTATATTTGAAAGAAAATGGTTTTGGGATGGATGCTATCGCTTTCAAAGGTTATGATGATCCACCTGAAATAGTAAACTTCATAGAAACATACGTTGATAGGAATAAAATGTTTAGTAAGGTATTAGAATCAAAATTACAAGATTTTTATGTTGCGTTAGAATGGTTAATGCCTTCATTTGAACAAAAGAAAATAAATAAATTTTTTGAACTATAAACAAGGAGAAAGTTATGGAAAAAGAAAGATTGTTAGATTTTGTTGGTCGTTATCATTTAGGTGGAGAAATTGAAGCCACCGTATGGGAAACTGCCGAAGGATCATTGTTAACTCGTTTTATTACTGGCGACAAATCAATGATTGGTGATGTAAAAATGGACAATTTTGTAGGTTTTGAAGATGGAGTTGAACTCGGTGTTCTTACTACAAGTCAATTAGTTCGAATGTTATCTGTATTGAGTGATGATATAAATTTAAATCTCAATAAAGTTGAAGCGGACGATGAAACAAAATATGTTTCGATTGATTTAGTAGATAATAGTAATGATGTAACTTATATGTTATCTGATTTGTCTGTTGTTCAACGTTCAAAAGGATTGAAACAAACTCCTGAGTTTCATTGGTCATTTAATTTGACAAAAGATTTTGTTGATACATATATTCGTGCTAAAGGTGCGTTATCTGAAACAAAAATCTTTACAATGTTGAAAGATAAAGATGGAACACATAAAGTTGTATTAGGTTATTCTCAAGTAAATACCAATAGAATTACGATGGGTATTGAGGGTGTTTCTGATACTACAATGGATAGGCCTATATCTTTTAATGCTGAGTACTTCAAAAACATTCTTACCGCGAACAAGGGAGCTAAACTCGCTACATTGCAAGTAAGTAATGAAGGACTTGCGTATATTCATATTGAGGATGGAGATTACACCGCAAATTATTATCTTGTAGAAGCAGAAACTGACGCTTAATAGGAGTCTCATATGGCGAAAAAGAAAGAAAACACGTTATGGGCGGAGAAATACCGCCCACATAAATTAGAAAATTATGTTGGTAATGATCATGTAAGACAAAAGGTAACACAATACATTAAAGAGAATGATCCGCCACATCTTTTATTTTATGGAAAGGCAGGAACAGGTAAAACAACATTAGCTAAGGTAATTGCTGAGAATACTGATAGTGATACGATTTACATCAATGCGTCCGATGAAACTGGAGTAGATGTAGTACGAGTGAAGATAAAACCTTTTGCTGGTAGTGTGTCATTTAAACCTTTAAAGTTAGTTATATTGGACGAGTTTGATTATATGACACCTAATGCTCAAGCGAACCTGCGTAATGTTATGGAACAGTTTAGTAAGACAACGAGATTTATATTGACGTGTAATTATCACGAGAAGATTATTGCTCCGATACAGTCTCGATGTCAGATATTTGAGATTATCCCACCGTCACGGGCGGACGTAGCGATCCGGGTCGCCGAGATTTTGGGCGAAGAAAAAGTTGAATATGATCCAAAGGATGTAAAGGTATTAGTTGAATCTACTTATCCTGATATACGTCAACTTATCAATTCCGCACAATTAAATTCAATAGATGGAAAGTTAGCAGTAGATCGACACAAGATTATTGAATCGGATTTTCGATTAAAGTTATTAGAGATATTAAAGGAAAAAGATAAACGGGCAGTATTTACTAATATACGACAATTAGTTAACGACAATCACGTAAATGAGTTTTCGGACGTTTATCGATTTTTATATGATCACATTGACGAATATGCGCCAACAAATGTGGCGAATTCTTTATTGACGATTGCAGATGGAGTAAAGAGTGATCCATTTGTAGTTGACAAGGAAATAAATTTCATGGATATGATGATAAAGTTAATAAACATAAAAGATCAATCTTAAAAGGAGAATTATTATGGAATACACTCCAGGAGCCGCCGGTGGGCCAAATCCCGGTCAACAAATGGGTCAACCACAACAATTAAACATTGATGCTTCTACATTAGAAACATTTGTATGTAGTGAATGTGGACATCATTTGTTTCAAAATTTAGTAGTGGTAAAAAGAATTAGTGCAGTGAATCCGGTAAATACGAGCGGGAAAGAAATGTTTGCTCCGATGCAAGTTCTTTCTTGTACGAATTGTGGTTATATACCTGATGAATTTGGTGGAAAAGCTGTACCAAAAGAAGATGTTGAAGATGGCGATTTAGGTAAGGAAGAAACCGTTGAGTAAATTATCGAACAAATTTTTTGAATCTGAGGGTTATTTTGAGGAACCTGAAAAGGAAGAAATTCTCATAAAACCAAAGAAGAAAGAGAAGATAAAGGGAAAGGGTTTATTTGATCATTTAAAGGCTATTTATTTAGAGCCTTATGATCCAAAGTATTTTGACAATATGACGGAAGTGGACAAAAAAACCTTTTCAACTTATATGATAAATCGTTATTTGTCGATGAATCCTGAATGGTTATTTATTACTAACATTGTACAACAATATAGTTTTGATATGACGAGTGAGGCTCTTTACAAGGTATATGCCAACTTTATTCCAAAGGGTAGGACATTTCTCAAGTGGGTAAAGGGGAAAAAGGAAAAGAAGTATAATAAAGAATTGATTGAGTTGATTAGTTTATATTATGAAGTGCCTCAACGAGAGGCGATAAACTACATAACAATCTTTTTATCAAAACCTGAGTGGACTGAGAGATTAGTTGAAATTTGTAGAATGTATGGTAATACTGATGAAGAAATTAAAATATTGTTGAAATAGGAGAAATGTTATGGCGAAAAAGAAAGAAGAAAAAGAGGGGAATGTAGGTTTTGCTGCTACACAAGTTACAAATGAAAAAGTAGTGTTTGAATTAAAATTGTTACAAGAAGTAGATGTTGAAACTATTGATATTATAAATAAATTAACTGAAATGTATCCGGAAACGGTTGGCAGATTTAAAGAATATATGATAGAAGAATTTGTTACATTTTGTCGTAAACAATATGATTATGGTCCTGGAAATATTGCTGTTGGAACACAACTAAAAGACGATAAAGAAATTATGATTAGTTTGAAAGGACTCTGGTTTCGAATGAACGACAAAATTCAACGTTTATTCAACATTATTCTTGTTCGTGATTCACTCCATGCTGCTAATGAATCTGTTGAAGATGCTTGGCAAGATTTATCTGTTTATGGTAAAATTTGTCGATTAGTGAAAGAAAAAAAGTGGGGAAAATAAAATGGAAAAAAGGTTTCGTATAATTGAAGAAATTTATTATGATCATGAAATTAATGAAAAAGTTATATACTATATTCAAGAATGGAAAAAGAATTGGTTAGGAAATTGGAAATGGCGTTACTGGAAAGTGTGGGATTATGATTCGCAAGTAGTTCGTGAATTCGGAACAAAAGAACAAGCGAAAGAAATGATAGAAAAATACGTCAAGAAAAAGCCACACAAAATAGTAGTTGAAGAATTAACATATTAAAAATTATCAAAGGTTACACATCTAAATCTTTTAATCAAAGGATTATTTATGAACGAATATATAGATCATCCGTTATACGGTCTCAGGATATTACATTATAATGCTCCTGTTAGAACGGATAAAGCTGGAACATTTCTACATGAAAGTGATTCAAACTATAAAGTATTGAATATGACAATCAATTACTTACCGATGTGTCACCATTATGTAACAGTTCCCCTGAAAAACAAGTTAGTAGGATTTGATAAGAGAAAGAATGTTTCATATATTCCATTGAATTATACGAGAAACGCCGTTGTAAATAGGTCACATTTTGATTCAATGGGTTTTCGTAAGAATATCGATATGAAGTTGACTGATTTTGATTTTGTATTTAATCATCAACCTGAATTAATGTATAACATATTGATAGGATTGAGTGAAAAACGATATGGTGAATTAGTGAATCGATTTTTATTCTTTCATTGGGTAGACAATCCACAATCGAGAGGCTCAACTCAGGTTCCACATGGATTTATGAGACAACTTGAGGGAATCAATATGGCGGATAAAGCATTCTTTCACATACCCGAAGCTCCTGATTATTTTGAAAGGAACTTCAAGAAGGGAAAGACGGTTGATTTAAATCTTAAAAATTTGAAAGACAAGATGGAGTTGATGCCTCTGGCTGCTGGGGATTTTCCGAAAGCTGAGCCTATTCAACTTCCTGACAAAAAGATTTTGGTATTCAATCATCGTTGGAACAAGTCAACTGGAATCAATATGATGATGGATTACACAAAGGAACTTGTAGATAGTGGAGAATACATTGTTTGGTGTACAGATGTAACTGCTGACAAGGAATTTGTCGCCAAAAATTTGAAATTTACACAATATAGATATTTATTAGAGAATAGTGAAGCATCTATGTGTTTTGTAAATGGTTATGCAACATGGAACTTATCAGCACAAGATGGAGTTAATCTTGGTAAACCTGTCTTAGTTTACCGTCATCCCACTTTAGAGAGAATATTGGGAGAGGATTATCCATTCTTTTTTAAGACAAAAGACGAGTTTTTAGAGAAACTAAAGAAATTACCTAAAACATTTGATTGGAAATTGAAAGATTTTGAAAGGACTTTCAGAGAGAATTTACATCGAGCGATGAAAGAGGTTTTATCCAAGAAGATTCAAGATTCAAAATATGGTCGTGAGTGGATTTATTATATTCTCAATGGTATAGGCGAAAAGAGGGAAATATTAGATCAGACATCACAAGTTATGAGTGAAAATTCTTCATATCAATTTGCCCGTCGTTGGTTGATACAACAAGGGGTCAAGGATGATCCAAATTCGAAGTACACAAAGTATTTCATTCATGGCGACACGAAGAAATATGAGGAACTATGTAAGGACGTGAAAACATCTATTCGTCCGTTTGTACCAAACAAAACAATAACAAACAAAGAAGAACCAAACAAGTTCTTTGATTTAGAATAAGGAGATACAAAATGATTACGAAAAATAATTGGAAATTACAAGAGGGAAGCGTGCCACCACCTGAAATGGATCAAGAGCCACAATTTGTAGAATACAAAGAGCCAGGTTTTGTGGAAATCATAAACAATCAAATGTATTACTATGCTGATATTGATAGGGAAAAGACGTTAGCTCTGACAAAGAACTTGAAGAATCTTGAGGACGAGTTGATTACACGTAGACAAGTATGGAACTTATCTGAGATTCCGACGTTACATTTACATATACAATCATATGGTGGATATGCTCACGCAGGATTTTCAGCATATGATCACATTAGAACATTAGACATTCCCATTTATACATATGTTGACGGTGTTGCTGCTTCTGCTGCTACACTTCTTATTCTTGCAGGTAAGAAACGTTTCATTCAACGAAACGCTTTTATGTTGATTCATCAACTTAGAACTGATTATTGGGGAACTTTTACCCATGAACAAATGAAAGATCAACAAGAGAACAACGAAAATCTTATGAGTGCTCTTAAAAGAGTATATCTTGAACACACAAAACTTACGGAAGAAAAATTAGAAGAACTACTTAAACATGATTTGTATTTTGATGCGGAAAAATGTTTAGAGTTTGGATTAGTAGACGAAATAGTAGGATAAAATATGACAAAAAAGAAGTTACGAGTCAGTTATTCCCAGTTTTCTTTGTGGAATCAATGCCCTTGGCGTTGGAAATTAAGTTACATAGATAAGATACGTGGTGACGAGCCATCGATACATCTTATATTTGGATCAGCGATGCATTTCACATTACAATCTTATCTAACGGCGTTCTTCGCCAACGGGCCTAAGTATGCGGATCAACTTGATTTAAATGAGATTCTGCGTGACGAAATGGGAAAGGAATATCGAGCCCATTTAGACAAATACACAAAAGAGGGTTTGGAGATCATGAACAATCTTGAAGATAAGTCAATAGAAGTAGAAATTGATGGTAAGAAACTTATAGTTCAAGAGAACATGGAATATATTGCGAAGTTCAAAGCCCAAGAGGTACTTGAGGGTCACATTTCCAAAGAGACAATGATGGAATTTTACTATGACGGCGTAAAAATAAATGATTGGTTCAAGAAAAATAGAACTACATTTTTTAACTATAAAACTGAAGAATTGGTTGGTATTGAATACGAGTTGAATAAAGAGTTGAAAGAGAATTTATATTTTATTGGTTTTATAGATGTTTTAGTAAGAAACAAGGAAACAGGGAAACTGAGAATAATTGACTTGAAAACTTCTACAAGAGGTTGGGCGTCATATAAAAAGAATGACGAGAATACAACGTCACAATTAGTTATCTATAAAAACTTTTATGCGGACAAATTGAATATGGACGTTAAAAAAATAGATGTTGAGTTTATCATATTGAAACGAAAATTAAGTGAGGACATACCTTATCCACAAAAACGTATTTTAAAATTTATTCCGCCATCCGGTAAGCCGACGATAAACAAGGTTATGATGAAGTTTGATGCGTTTGTAGAGACTTGTTTTGATGAAAAGGGTAATTATAATTTAGAACAATTTTACCCAAAGATCGCGACACAGTCGAATTGTCGTTGGTGTGATTTCAAGGATAAGCCAGAGTATTGTGATAGAAAAAATTAGGGGAATATAAATGAATGAGTTAAGATTTAATTTAGATGATATAATAAATGGGGAACTTATTGAGGATATTTTAGTATCATTACGTATGACACACAATAAATCGCCCATCAAAAAAATATATTTCTGGCATAATGGGATTGATGCTAAAAGTATAGATGATTTTACCAAACGATTTGATGAAATTTTTGGTAAATCTTTAAAATGTTATGTAACAAATAGGTTACCTGATGCCCATTTTGCTTGGTTTGATATTATAAGTGACAAAGTAAATGAAAGTATGGTATGTATCAATAGGTATTCACACGTTTATCCGTTAGATCAGAAATCACAAATGTTATTAGGTATTCATTATTTTTATCAAGTATACAATTATATTGAGACACATCCTAAAAGTCGTAGAATTTTATATGACAAAAATAAGGGAAAATAATAATGTCAAGACGTTTTAGAATTGGTATTGTTGGAAGTAGAGAGTTTGTTGCTGGGAGTAAGATTCGTAAACTTATTCATGATTCAATAAAAAATTTAGGTAAGGAAAACATTGAAATCGTTTCCGGTGGACAAAAGAAAGGCGCCGATGGAATGGCGAAAAAATATGCCCTTGAACTTGGAGTAGAGTATGTCGAATTTCCTCCCGCCCACTATCCGTGGAATTCTCATTGTATAATGGAAGCATACCATTATGGAAAAGAATATCGAGTTTATTATTACAATCAACGAAACACACAAATAGCGGAATATAGTGACGCCGTGATATGTTTTCTTCCTACTGGTTGGGATATAACACAAAGTAGGGGAACGAACGATACATACACAAAGGCGAAAAAGTTAGGAAAAGTGGTAAAAATCGTAAATTAAGGAGAATTTTTATGTCAAGAAACACATTAGTAAAAAAGTTTACCGTTCCAATGGTAGTGTTGAGTATAGGCGAAAACGAAGATGAAGTTGTAAGAATTATAGAAACAAGTTGGAATAATGTATATAGTGTAATTTACGAAGACGCGTATCAATCAAAAGAATGTGGTCACAAATTTATGACGGATAAAGAAATAGAAAAAGAGTTTCAGTTAGTAATAGAAAGGGTGTTACCATAAATGTCATATCAGGATTTAACGAATGGGTTATTTGAGTTAATAGGTTCTGTATTTGTATGGATAAATGTATACAAGATTTATATAGATAAAGAGGTAAAAGGTGTTTATTGGCCGTTATCTATATTTTTTGCCTTTTGGGGATTTTGGAATTTATATTATTATCCACATTTAGAACAATGGTTAAGTTTTTATGCTGGGTTAATTATGGCGGTTGGAAATGTCGCATGGGTCTGGTTAGCATATTATTATATGAAAGGTAAGAAATGATTGAGGAAATACAAGGTGACGTATTCAAAGCGAAAGAGCAAATATTGATACATGGTTGTAATTGTAAAAACAATATGGGATCTGGTGTTGCTAAGACGATACGAGAGATATATCCTGGTGCGTGGAAAGTAGATCAAGAGACTTTGTGGGGCGACAAGAATAAATTAGGTCATTATACATTTTGGAGTGGAAAACATTATTATTATGATCAAGATATAACGGTAATAAATCTTTATTCACAATATGATTATGGACATCGTAAGATTTATGCCGATTATGATGCGATACGAGAGGGATTGGACGCGATAGAGTTTGTATTTCGTGGGGCCAGTTTCGCCATGCCTCGAATCGGTGCCGGGTTAGCACGTGGAGATTGGGCGACAATCAAAGGAATAATAGAGGACGTATTTACCGGATATAAAAAGAATGAGTTGGTAAGGATATATTATTTGTAAAAATTTTATTTATATATATTTATATATACAAATAAATAATTTACAAGGAGAAATAAAAATGAGTAAAGATTTAAAATTGACGTCGGTTAAAGTGATGTCAGATGAATACAAAAAGTTCAAGATGAAATGTTTGGACACAAACATATCACTACAACAATTAGTGAATGCTACAATAATGTTATATAATGGTAATGGTGGTTTTGATGATATGATCCATGCTGCTATCTCAGGGAGTTCAATATGAAAATAGAGGTATTATGTAAGACAAAATGGTTATCATTACGTCGAATGATTGATCCGGAAAATGGTGTACATGGTTATGATTATTCACATGAAATTAGGTGTGATGGAAAAATAGTTTCTATATTACCTTATAGGTATAAGACAAGAATGGGCGTAAACAATCCAAATGAAAAATATGGAGTCGAATTTTTGTTGAGGAAAGAAGTAACGCCTTGTTGGGGAATGGAACAAAAAATAAGTTCTATTACTGGTGGAGTAGAAAACGATGATCCTATTGAAACCGCGTTACATGAAATTGCGGAAGAAGCAGGTTATGAAGTCGAGCGAAATGAAATAAAGTTTCTTGACATATCTTATGGAATAAAATCGAGTGACACGAAATATTATTTGTATACAGTTGATTTAACAGGAAAAGAAAAGACATTAGAAGCCGATGGTGATGGTAGTGAATTAGAGAAGATGGCGGAATGTTTTTGGAGTGATACGATAGAAGATGCGGTTGATCCATTTGTATATGTTTTACATTACAAAATATTAGAGTTATTGAAATAAAAGACAAAAGGAGTTTACGAATATGGAAGATTTGAAAGCGTCTGAACTATGGCGAAAGGATACTTATATCCCTTTTGAAAATAGAAAAAAGATTTTATTGTTAAGTGATGATTTACGCCTTCCAAGTGGAGTAGGTACGGTATCGCGAGATATTATTTTACATACGATACATCATTTTAATTGGATTCAAGTAGGTGGTGCGATTAAACATCCTGAAAAGGGTAAAATAGTTGATATGTCACAAGAGATAAAGAAAATGATAGGACTTGAACAAAGTTATATGAGAATTTATCCTGTTGACGGATATGGCGATCCTGATTTGATTCGTTTTTTAATGCAAACGGAGAAACCTGATGCGATAATGCATTTCACAGATCCTCGGTTTTGGATTTGGTTGTATCAAATGGAACACGAGATACGACAATATTGTCCGATATTATTTTACGCGATATGGGATGATTTACCATTTCCAATGTACAATCAAGATTTTTATGAATCGTGTGACACATTAGCAGGAATATCGAAACAAACATTCAACATAATAAAGAATGTTCGCCAACGAAAACCAATGAAGAAAAAGGAATTATGGTATATTCCACATGGTATAGATGAACTTTCATTTAAACCATTGAGTATAGAAAATCCTGGCGAAAATCTTCAAAAGAAAGACAAACAAGGTAAAGAATATACAAAGACTGAATTTGAAGAAATGTTGGACTTCAAAAGAAAGTTGTTTGGTGGTAAAGATTATGAATTTTCTATTCTTTATAATAATAGAAATATTCGTCGTAAGATGCCAGGTGATGTAATTCTTGCGTTTAGTGAGTTTGTAAAAACATTACCAGAAGAAGATAGAGAAAAGGTTGTATTGATAATGCATACCGCAGTAGTTGATCAAAATGGTACTGATTTAGCTGCTGTTAAACAAGCGGTTGCTCCTAATTGTCATGTAATCTTTTCAAATAATAAACTTGAACAAAGACATATGATGTATTTGTATAATATAGCTGATGTAACTATTAATATAGCGTCAAATGAGGGATTTGGACTTTCATGTGCAGAATCATTGATGTGTGGTACACCTGTGATTAATAATGTAACGGGTGGTTTACAAGATCAAATGGGTTTTGTTGATGAAAATGGTGAATACCTTGATCCTGACAAACATTTTAATGCGGATTGGGGAAGTAATCACGATGGACGTTACAAGGAATGTGGTGAATGGGCTTATCCGGTATTTCCATCGAATAGGTCACTTGTAGGTTCGCCTCCAACTCCATATATTTTTGATGATAGGTGTAGTTTTGAGGATGTAGCAGTTGCTATGAGATATTGGTATGATAAGAATGAAGATGAAAGAGTTAAAGCTGGAACGAGAGGACGAGAATACTTATTTGAGGTAGGAATGAGTGCTCGTCAAATGGGATTGAATTTTGTTGAATATCTTGACACATCTATTGATATTTGGGAGCCCAGAAAACGATTTGGTGTTTATAGTGTGTAAGGAGAAATAAGATGAAGAAAAAAACTAATGTAGACGAAATTGTAGAGGAATTAGAAGAATTATCCGAAGAAGTAGAAAAAAAGAAGAAACAACGGAGAAAAAATCCGATAAAAACAAAAGTAAAAGAGATACTTGGTGCGGAAACTTTTGATGAAAAAGTAAATGAATCTCGTGGATTGTTAAAAACTTTCAAAGAGGGTATAAAACCTAAAAAGAAAACAATGAAAGAGTGGGTTTCAAAAAAAGAAATGAAACAATTAATGAAAAATGTAAAAAAGAAAAAAGATGAAAGTGGAATAAATCAATTTTTTGTTTCTTTAATAAAAAAGATCGAGTTTAGAAAATTTAGAAAACGCAATAAAAAATTACTTGATCACAAAATACATTAATGAGTTATATTATGAGTGATAAGGTCATAAAAGAGTTGGAATATTTTAATAAATCTACTGAAGATACATTAGAATATTATCGCATGATAAAAAGTGAAGAATATCAAAAAGAAATACAAAATGCGATAGAAAGATGGCGAGCCGCTATGCGGGAACCAGGAACTTGGTTTCCAAAACCGGTAACATTGGAAGTTGTTAAAATTAAAGATCGCCGTTGGAAAGGGGCTTTCAAAACTTTACGTGTAGCGGATTGGAAATTTTTATATCGGGAAGGTGGATTAAAGAGAGTTTTCGGACATATTTGGTTTGTAATTAAATTACGTTTGAATCAAAATTTATATAACAATAAAAAAATTATAATACAAGGTTTTGATACTAATGATAAACCACAAAAATTAGAAATAAGAATAAGGAGTTATAGATATGAGTGATAAACCACTATTATTATTTACGGCGCCAGTGGGAACACGAAGCGGTTATGGACATCACGGGAGAGACGTGGTAAGAACTTTGATTGACATGAATAGGTTTGATATAAAGATTATGGATTTACGGTGGGGCGGAACTCCAAGAAATGCTCTTAAAACCGATAATCCTGATCATCAACCTATTATTGAAAGATTAATGATGGACAATAAGTTAGCGAGACAGCCTGACATTCATATACATTTGACTGTACCAAATGAATTTCAAAACATGGCGAAATATAATATTGGTATTACTGCAGGTGTTGAGACAACAATGTGTTCGCCAGAATGGTTGTTAGGGATGAATAGAATGCATTTGAACATTGTTCCATCAAATCATGTAGCGAATATGTTTAAAACTACAGTATGGACGCAACGAGATCAACAAGGGAATCCTGTTAAGGAACTTCGATTGCAACCACCGATTGAGGTATTATTTGAAGGCGCGGACATGAATGTATACCGCAGGCTAAAACAAGGTGACGAAGTACCAAAGTCAATCAAGGTTGAGTTAGACACGATCAAGACGCCGTGGAATTTTTTATTTGTGGGTCATTGGCTCAAAGGCGACATGGGTCAAGATAGAAAAGATGTAGGAATGTTAATAAAGGTATTTCTTGATACATTTAAAAATCAAAAAAATCCACCTGGACTTATTTTAAAAACAAGTAGTGCGACATTTAGTGTTATGGATCGAGAAGAAATACTCAAGAAAATAAACATTATTAAACAATCAACTCCGGCGGATTCTTTGCCACCTATTCATCTGTTACACGGTGAGCTAACTGACGAAGAAATGAATGCTCTTTACAATCATCCAAAAGTAAAAGCTCACATTTCTTTTACAAAGGGAGAGGGTTTTGGTCGTCCACTTTTAGAAGCATCCCTGAGTGGAAAGCCAGTAATCGCCAGTAATTGGAGTGGACAAGTTGATTTCTTAAATCCACAATTAGCGATAATGTTACCGGGTCAACTTCAAAATGTACATCCATCTGCTGCGTGGGATAAGGTCATTTTGAAAGAATCACAATGGTTTACGGTAAATTACAACTATGCTTCTGCTATGATGAAAGAAGTTAGGAAGAATTACCAAAAGTATTCGACAAATGCTAAGAAACTTGCTGAAATAAATAAATCGAAATTCACGAGAAAGAAAATGCAGACTGAGTTTGAGAAAATATTGGATCAACATTTACCTGAATTTCCAAAACAAACTCAAGTGAGTTTACCAAATTTACCACAGTTGACGAAGAAAGGTGAGGATATAAAGTTGCCGACAGCAGGAACTGGTAAAGATGGAATGCCTAAAAAGGTTGTATTACCAAAATTGAAACAACTTGACGCGGAAGAACATGATCATGGAAGTGGAATTAAACCAGAAGAAGAAATCCCAAAAGTCAAGTTACCAAAATTGAAATTAGTAGGATCTGAAGAAAATGGTGAGGAAAAGAAGAATGAGTAAATCTATTTTAGTTACGGGTGGAGCTGGATTTATTGGAAGTAATTTTGTTCGATATTTATTAGATGAAGTGTCGGAGTTTTCACACATTGTAGTTATGGATTCATTGACATACGCAGGTCATTTTGATACTATTGAAGATTTTATGCATGATGTCACATTTTATGAAGGCGACATACGTAATTATGATGATTGTTACAAGATTATGAAAAACATTGACGTGGTAGTAAATTTTGCTGCTGAATCACACGTCGATAATTCAATATTAAATCCAAATATATTTGTTGAAACAAATGTGTTAGGTGTTCAAAATCTTTTAGAATTATCAAAGGAATTTGGTATTGAAAGATTTGTGCAAATTTCAACGGATGAAACATATGGTAGTATAAAGAATGGTTCATTTAGTGAAGATGATAGGTTAAATCCTGCGTCACCGTATTCATCTACCAAATCATCCGCAGATTTATTAGCTTTATCGTATTACAAGACATTTGGATTAGATGTAGTAATAACGAGAAGTGCTAACAATTTTGGGCCGTACCAGTTGCCCGAAAAAATTATTCCTTTATTTATAACGAATTTAATAGACGATAAACAAGTACCGGTTTACGGTGATGGAAAGAATATAAGAGATTGGATTCATGTACAAGATAATTGTAGTGGTATAGGAACTGCGTTATTGAGAGGCGAATCTGGCGAAATATATAATATAGGTCATGGAAATGAAATTACTAACATTAAACTTACTCATAAAATTTTAAAACTTATGGGTAAACCTGAAATTTTTATTAAATATGTTACTGATAGACTTGGACACGATTTTAGATATTCTGTAAATACTAATAAGATTGAATTATTAGGTTGGAAATCACATAGTAATTTTGATAATGATTTATTACAAACAATAGAATGGTACGAAAACAATGAAAAATGGTGGAGATTAAAAACAAATAAAGGAGATAAACATGGATGAAAAGTTTAATCCCAGTTCTGGTAGAACTGTAGAATGTGCGGTATGTGGTGATAATACAGCACTTGAGGAAGTAGATAATGGAGTAACTTCTTGGATGTGTATAAATTGTGGATTTACTTCAAACACAATGTATAAGAAGAATTCAATGACAATAAGAAAAGTGATTAGTACATCGCCAAAACTTATTAATGACATGAAAGTATTTGACAAAAAAAGATTTGTCTACTGGATACCGACAGTTATTAATATGCCGACTCGTGGTTTGATCTTTCCTGAGGGAACGAAATCACAAATTATTTGGACGTATATTCCGATAGTTGATATACCTGAGAAAGAACAAAAGAATTATCCTATTGCGAATTCGAACAAGAATTATACACAAAAACTTGATCCAACACAAGCGAAAAAGTTTACTCGCTTTTACGATGCTCTCAAGGAAATGGGCGCCATCATTCAAATGGAAAATTTAGAAAATCCAATAAATATTTAGGAGAAATAACATGGCTTTAGAACCGCGTTCCTGGCTAAGATTTCACGAGAGAAACATTATTCGTGAAGATGCTACAACGAATTTGACTGCTCTTAGACCGGGACAAATAATAAGATTTAATTACAAGGGTAAACATGCGAGGGTATCCCGTCCTTTAGTATTGGTTTTAAATCCTTACTATAAAGGTAAGATGCACGCTATCACATTGGATTATATTAGTGATGTATTACTTAGAAAATTATATGATTTAGTGAGAGAAAAGGTTTCCGGAAAGATTCAAAAGTTAACCGGGTTAAGACTTCCACTACTTAAAGCTGATGTTGGAAATCCACAAGCCTTTTATGGAAAACAAATGAAACGATTTATTGATACATATTATCAAGGTAAAGAGTCACCTTATAGGACATATGAAAGAAGTGGAATGACGAGTGTAAGAGTAATCGATTATAGATTTAAAGATATGTACATGGGAACGTCAGAAGGACTTGAAGAAGCGATTGAATTAGGAAAAGTGAAGAAAGGATAAGTTATGTTTAAAAAGGTTTTTGAAGAAGCGTTACAGTTTTATTTTTTTGAGGCAGACGATCCATTTGAAATCCCGGAGAGGTTCAAACCGACAAAATGTGACGATGGATTAATTAACGTTTGGGCTCCGGTAGATGGTAAAGGTGGATGTTTCGCCCACAAAACATATGATCCAAAGAGAGAAAGGTTTTTAACAACGACTGAATATTGGAGGCGAGTAGATAATGAAAGACGAGAAAAATTAGGATCACTTATATTAACTCCAATGTTTTCAAAAGAGTGGGAAGAATTTCAAGAATGGAAAAGAGGAAAAGATGAAAATTAATTTTTATGATGAATTAGATTTTACATTTTATTCAGATGATCTAAAAAAGGATATAGGAAAGGTAGAGTTACGTTGTGTAACTGTGGATGAATTAGCGGAAGATTTCGGAAATTATCATTATCCAGAAAAATTTAAACATGAAAAAGGTAAATTTTATTTGGTTGCGTGGTATCCAATGACCTGTAGTACAGTTCATGTTATTGGTGAAGTTGATCCCGGAGAAAAACCTGAATGGTGGGATAGAACATTTGGAAGTGGGAGTGAAGATGAAAATTAGTTATGCGTTACTTTGTCATAATGAAACAGAATCATTAGAAAAGTTATTAGATTCATTGATTGTTCCAAGACAATATGAATATGAGATTATTATTGTACATGATGTAGGGGAAGAGGCGACAACCAACATATTGAAAAGGTATGAAGAATCATGTAATTTAATAAAAGTTTTTACAAGGTCATTAAATAATCATTACTCTGATCAAAAGAACTTTATGACGGAACAATGTACCGGTGATTGGATCATAAATCCTGACGCCGACGAGATATTTCCTGAGTACGTTTTAGAGAACATTCATTTGATAATAGAACAAAGTGATACTGAATGTATATGGTTACCGCGTATCAATATAGTCGAGGGAATGACTGCTGAGTTAGCGCCTCGATTTGGACAACGATTAGACGAAAGGGGTTGGATTAACTGGCCTGATCCACAAAATAGAATATATTTGAATGATTATCCCCGTATTCATTGGGAGAAACCTGTACATGAAAGGGTAGTTGGATATAAGACACATTCACCATTACCTTTTGATGTGGAGTTAGCCGAACACATGGCGATAAAACATATAAAGACATTAGACACACAAGTAAAACAAAATCAAAAATATGCGGAGATTGATCCGCGTTATGGTAGAAAATAAGGAGAACGATTATGAAAAGAGGATATACTGTTGTATCATATGATTCAACATACGCTGTAAATGTTGAAGCCGATTCCGTATATGTTGACGGAGTTGTTGCCGTTTTTTCAAAAAACGTAGTTAGAAATCAAGGTCAAACCGATGAATATTCTGATATTGAAGTTGTAGCATCATTTGATATAACGAAAGTTTATTTTGTAGTTGCAGAAAAAGAAACAAAAAAAGTCGAGAAAAAATGATAAAAATAAAGTTACACGAATACGACATACATAGAAATGAAACAACATTTCGCCCATGGTTATTTATAATGGATCAACTTCGTGAAGTAGGTATTCAATTAGTATTAGATGATACAACTTCATATGATTTTACGATGGTTGCTCAAGCATCTATTGCGGATAAAAAATTACCTTTACGAGAATCTGTACATTATGGTTTGACTACATTAGACAAGATAGATGGAGATTACATTATAGTTGATGGGCAGGACGCCACGACATTGATAGGAACTATTGACGTATTTCGTCATGTTTATAAAGATAAAAGATGTAAATTATTTCTTAAAACTTCATATCTCAAGGATTTTGATTTATATAAAGAAAAATGGAATCTTGGAAGAATGTATTGGGGAGAGGGAACTTATTCTGTACCTGATATAGATAAGATGAAACACAAGATGAAGTTGACAGGTTTTAATTGGTTATCGACGATACAACCGAGGTGGGATATTCCTGGTCGTGGGGATGATAAATACAATGACATTTCTGCAATGTTTCAATTTCCGATGGGTAAAGAGGTATATGAACATGGAGCGTTACAGTCAAAGCATTATGATGATTTTCGTCGTGGATTGGTAGATAAGTTAGAAGTATTAGAGGACAAACACAGGGTAGCGAGAATCAAAAATGGTGTAAGAATTCCACAAGGAGAATATTACGAAAAAATGAGGAACAGTAAAATTGTCATAGCTCCATTGGGATACGGCGAAATGGCGCCCCGGGACATAGAATCATCGATGTTTGGTAGTGTGTTATTCAAAAATGATATGAGTCATATCGATACGATACCAAACATTTACATTGACAAGGGAACTTATATGGCTATCAAATGGGATTGGAGTGATTTAGAGGAAAGACTTGACGAGGTTTTAACAAACTGGCGATATTGGATGGAACATTTAGCTGGACAAATGCAAGAAGTATATACATATCGAAATAGTGTAAAAAATAGGATATTACATTTATATAATTTATTGAAAGATTTAGACGGAGTGGGAGTAGATAATGGATAAGAAACAAAAGATAGATGAATTTATAAATAAATTGACTGACGAATTTGGAATTGTACCAAAGTTTGCTCATAATAATAAGAAGTTTGATGGTAAGGTATTTTATTCAGGTCCATTTTTTGATGAAAAGGAGTTATCCGCTATAATGGAAACTTTAATATTTGGGAAGTGGTTTTCAAGTGGCGAAAACGTATATAAGTTTGAGAATGAATTTTCAAAGAAGTTTGGTGTTGGACATTCAGTGATGGTTAATTCCGGTAGTTCAGCGAATTTAGTTATGATTGCTGCTCTTAAAAAGTATTTTGGTTGGAAAGATGGTGACGAGATTATTTTATCGGTAGTAGGATTTCCTACAACATTATCGCCAATAATCATGAATGGATTGAAGCCCGTATTTGTTGATATTGAAATGGACACTTTAAATTTTGATGTAGATTTGATAAAGGAAAAAATTACAAGTAAGACGAAAGCTATTATCATTTCACCTGTTCTTGCTAATCCGCCCGACATGGATGTTCTTGAAGATATAAAAATGGATTATGATATAGAGTTGATACTTGATAACTGCGATAGTTTAGGGTCAAAGTGGTTAGATGATTACTTGACTGATCATTGTGTAGCATCTTCATGTTCATTTTATCCCGCACATCATATAACAACGGGTGAGGGTGGAATGGTATCTTCAAAAATAAAAGAAGTCATAGACATTGCTCGTAGTATTTCCTGGTGGGGTAGAGATTGTTATTGTGTTGGTATGGCGAATCTTTTACCAAATGGAACGTGTAAGAATAGATTTTGTAAGTGGTTAGAACCAATGTATGACGGTGTAGTTGATCACAAATATGTATTTACAAATCTTGGATATAATTTGAAACCATTAGATATTCAAGGTGCTATGGGAGTTGTTCAACTTGAGAAGTTTGATAAGATTCATACATTACGTCAAGATCATAAAGAGAGAATAGAGAGAATATTTTCAAAGATCAAAGGGATAAAGAAAGTATATGTTGATCCCGCAGCTGACGTATCATGGTTCGGTGTTCCAATTATTTGTGAGACAAGAGAGTTGAAAGATAAACTTGTAAAACATCTTGAAACAAATGGAATTCAAACAAGGAATTATTTTGCAGGAAATATTTTAATTCATCCCGCGTACAAAGATTTAGATAATTGGGAAGATTACCCTATGGCGAATGAAGTATTAAAGAGGGTATTTTTTGTAGGATGTTCGCCACATTATACAAATGAAGTCATAAATTATATAAATAAAGTTATAGAGGAATTTAAACAATGAAATTTGCCTTAATAGTAGATTCATGTAAAGTAGAGTCGTATGTAGTAAGAGATAACAAAGCGTACCGGATGAAAGATCCTGATGTACCTTATTCATTTCACCATTCAGTGAAAAATGAGTCGTTCATTGGATTTTGGGGCTATCCATTTGTATTTGATGGATGTTTTATAAATTGGAGTGAGTGGGAAGAATTACCTGATTTAGATTTGGATGTTATTTTTATTATAATTGAGAGAGATTTTCTCAAATATAAGATTAGTGATTTGAGAAAGAAATATCCAAATGCTAAGTTATATGCTGCTCTCAAAGAGACGTGGAATTGGTCACATACTTACCAACAAAGAATTGAAGTATATAATCAATGTGATTCGGTGATTGTTCCGGTAAGTGATTCAAACTTATTTCCTGGGATCAATGAGCACGTCAAGAAACCTATTCATTTTTTACCACAACCGGTAGACACGAATTATTTATACAACAATTTTTATCAAGAGGAACGAGAGGAAAAGATATTTTCGTATTTTCCTGTTCACAACGCCACACGTCATGGCGAAACACAAAAATTTACAGAGTATATTAGTAAGAAGTTTAATGTTCCATATGTTAGGACACATACACAAGATAGTAAGAAACAATGGGAAGATTTTTTAAAATTATGGACGCCTTGTACATTTCATTTTAATCTTGATCCAACTCCACAATATCCGGGTCAACAAGCAATGCAGTGTGCTGCGTTAGGTGTAATACATATTGGTGGTGTGAATGATTCACACGAATTTTTGTGGTCGGACACAGCAACAAACGATTGGACAATATTAGAGAAGGAATTTGTATTATGTTTACATGAGTATGATTATAGAATACAAATGATGCAAAATGCGTGGGAAAATTTAAATGAAATATATTCATATGATGCGGTACGGAAACTATTTTATGAGGTAGTAAAATGATAATAGAAAAAGAAACGATATTGGAAGCGTGGGAAAAATTTAGTAAGGAATTTGATAGGGAAAAGTTAGAGGAAGAAATTGAGTTGGTTGGTAATGCGTTTAATGTATTTGAAAGCGAAGTATTGTATTCAATGATACGATTAGTAAAACCAAAATTTATTGTTGAAATGTCACCTGACAAAGGATTTACAACAAATATAATATTAAAGGCATGTAATAAAAATCGAAACAAATGTGAGATATATAGTTTTGATTTACATGCTGGTAGTAAAAGATTTGATGTAGAAACCGGAAAAGTTACGAGAACTTTAATTGAAGGTAGTGCGGAAGAACAATTAAAGGATCATTATATAGAAAATTGTGATTTTATGTTTATTGATTCTGAACACACTTATAGTTTTGGTCAATGGTATAGTGAAAATGTATTACCAAAGTTAAAAAATAATGTTCCAATTTGGGTACATGATTGGCCTATGTATGAAAGTAATGGTGCTCCATGTAATCATACACCAGAAACTTATGAAGGTGAACCTGATAAACAAGGTGAGCCACGAGCGGTAAAAGAATTTTTTGTAAAAAATAAGTTGGGAAAACCAATAATGAATTGTACGGATGTTCTAAAGGAACAAGGGAAAGAATATTTAGACGGTGAGACGGGATTGAGTGCGTCACAAATTTTAGTAAGGACAATAAAAGATGAAAGTAATAGCAATAACACCGAATCGTAAATATGATTATACCGCTCATGCAGTAATAGAGGGTTTACAAAATCTTGGAGTGGAAATAATTGCGAGTGATCCAATGGATAGAGTAAATGTTTCTATTTATTCTGAACCGGAGGTTATTGAACATGCTAAAACGGCTGATTATATTTTTGCTATTTGGGGCAAACATATGGGTCGATTTCATTTATTAGATGAAATAAATCAACCTAAAAAAACGATTTATATAGATGGTAGTGAGTGGACATATACCGGACAACCGAATCCAAAACCCGGTCAAGCTTTAGAAGCGAAATATGATTATTCCCGTCGTCGGGGCGAGCCTTGGATCAACGAAGAAATGTTAACAAAGGCTAAGTGGTATTTCAAGAGGGAGTGTTATCAACAAGATATAGATGAATTTGGTTGTATACCTTTCCCTTTTGCTATACTTAACAATTATTATACAAATAAAGACAATGAAAGAGACATCGATTTATTTTGTGCGTTTGGTCAAGTAGATACTGGATTGAGAGCTGAAGTTGAACAAGCGTGTATTGAATTGGGAGAACAAGAGGGATATAAAGTTGTTGTAGGAAAAGCTTTTGCGAGAGACACATATCTTGAGTATATGACAAGATCATTAATTTCTGTTGATGCTCTTGGTGGTGGAGATTGTAATGCTCGTCGTTGGGAAATTCTTGCGAGTAAATCTTGTTTATTCTCTGAAGAATACAATATAATTATTCCATATGATTTTAGAGAGGGAACAAATATAGTAAATTTTAGGACAATAGAACAATTTAAAGCAAAAGCAAGATTTTATATATCACATAGAGATCATGCGATTCAAGTTGGTGAAAATGGTTATGAACATGGTTTAAAATATCATACATCGACAAACAGAATGAAGTATTTATTCAATATTGTTAGGAGAGACGAATATGAAATATCAAGGTAATTGGGTGCCTAAATTTAATGAACCATTATATCAAGAAACATTAAAAAATATAGTCAATAATAAAGATTTATTTTTAACATTCAAACAAAATGAAATATATAGATCGGTTGTTGGTTGTGATACGATGGGCGAAGATGCGTGTAATATTTTAATTAAGGAAATAAAAGAAAAACATGAACAATTATTAAAAGATGTTAAAAAATTTCAAGAAAATGACAAATATGGTACACCAATAACTTTTGAAACAAAGATAGGAAAGTTTTCACCAAACACATTAAGATATATGGTTATATTGGGAGAAATAGAAAAACATTTTGGGTCATTTGACAATAAAAATATTATAGAAATAGGTTCGGCTTATGGTGGTCAATGTTTCATAATATCAAGGCGACACAAATTCAAATCATATACTTTAATAGATGTTCCGGGATCAATAGAATTATCAAAAAAATATCTTTCATTATTAAATGTTGAAAATGTTATTCATGAAGATACGAATAATGTCACACCTAAAAAGAGTGATTTAGTTATTAGTAATTTTTCTTTAACTGAATTTGATCATAGTGGATTTAATTTTTATTTTGACAATATTATAAAAGGTGCCGGAGGATTTTATTTATTGACAAATATACCTGAAACTGATATAGAAAGACGAGAGTTTTTTTATAAAAAATTAAAATCACGTTTTGAAATAACAATATTAGAAGAACCAGAACTTAGAAAAACGGGGTCCGGAATTTGGATAGGAGAAAGGTTATGAAAATTTATGTTTCTACAGCAAATCAATATTTACATTTAATGAAACCTTTTTATTACTTGTTTAATAAGTTTTGGAGTCCTGGAAAACAAGTAACAATTTTGGGTTATGATGAACCAACATTTGATTTGCCTGATAATTTTAACTTTATTTCACTTGGAAAACAAGAAGGTGGAATAAAAATGTGGTCAACGGACTTGAGAAAGTTTTTTGAGTCGATTGACGATGAATTTTTTATTCACACCGTTGAAGATCATTTTTTGACGTGGCCGGTTAACTTCGAAATTTTTAGTAAACTTGTATCTTTATTAGATGATAATGTAGGAAGAATAGGTTTAACAAATGATATGCCAAACAAAACATATGATATAATTGAGAATTGTGGAACGTATGATATTATTGAACGGCGACAAGATCAATTATATAGATTGTCTTTATTATGGGGAATATGGAATCGAAAATATATGTTGAGGTATTTGGAACCTGGACTTGATCCACATGATTTTGAGATTGTCGCTGGAGATAAAGCTAAAAATGATGGTTACAAAATATTGGGAACGGTGGGAGATTATTGTTTACATCATTGTCAAGGTGTAAGACGTGGAAATTTAGATGGTAGTTTAGGATTCAAGTTTATCAACGATCCGCGTTCTTTAGACGAGAATATAATAGAGGATATGAAAAGAGAGGGTTTAATATGAAAGTAGTTATATTAGGTGGACATGGTTTTGTAGGACAAAATGTATTTAATGTTTTACAAGAAAATGAAATAAATGTTTGTTCACTTTCAAGGTCTAATGGTTTTGATTTACGATTTTTAGGAACAAATGATTTCCAAGATAGAGTGTTAAGAGACGCAGATTATATCGTAAATTGTGCTGCTAATGTGGGAAGTTTAAATTATGTAACCGATAAAGCTGCGGAGGTCATTGATACAAATTCTAAGATGATATTAAATATGTATTATTTGTTAGCGAGGTTACAATCCAAAGCAGTTGTAATAAATCCAATAGCGAATTGTGGATTTCCTGGTCATTTAAGTTTATATCGAGAGAGTGATTTTTGGGAAGGTGAGTTACATGATTCTGTGGTATCATATGGAACGACACGACGATTGTTGACGGTAGTGGCGAAATGTTATGAAATGGAACATGGTATAAAGTCAATCAATTTTTATGTTCCAAATATGTATGGGCCGTATGATTCAACCGATCCAAACAAAGCCCATGCGTTGAACGCTCTTGTATCAAAGGTGGTAAAAGCGAAACATGAGAAACAAGGGGAGTTGGTTGTTTGGGGAACAGGTAAACCGGTTCGTGAATGGTTATATGCTCGGGATTTTGGTAGGGTTATTTTACTAACCATTTTGAATAATAAAGAGATAAAATATAATGTTAATATAGGTCAGAAACGTGGTTTCAGTGTAAATACATTGTTAGATATTATTACACCTATTGTTGAGTATAAGGGATTGTTGACGCATGATTTATCAAAACAAGATGGAGCTATGGAAAAGGTTATGGATAATAAAAATTTTAGTTTGAATTTTCCTGATTTTGAATTCACAGATTTTTATAGTGGTGTAAAAGAAACTATAAAATTTTACGAATCAGTTTACCCGTATTAAAGGAGGCGAAATGGCGAAAGATTATGAAATGCCAGGTGATGTAAGGACGTGGGGAGTTTACGTACCTGACGAAGCGATAGAGAGAGTTACTGAAGTTTTAAAGACCGGTTGGTTGAATACCGGAAAGAATGAGAAGTTATTGAGGGAGACATTTTGTAACCGATTTGGAGCGAAGCATTGTGTAGCAGTGAACAATGGAACTGCTGCTTTACGGGCGACATATTCAATGTTGGGAATAGGACCTGGTGATGAAGTCGTTTCAACTCCATATACTTTCATAGCAACAAATACTTCTATATTGGAACAAGGTGCTACTCCTGTATTTGCTGATGTTCGATATGGTGATTTGAATGTTACTGCCGAAACGATTGAAAAGAAAATAACAAAGAAAACAAAAGCTATTGTTGTTGTCCATTATGCCGGAAATCCTGTGGATTTAGAAGAAATACGAGAATTGGCTGATTTACATAATCTACCATTGATTGAAGATTCTGCTCATGCTATTGGATCAAAGTATAGAGGAAAATATATTGGTCAGACCGGTGAATTGGTTACATTTTCATTACAAGCTGTAAAGATTGTAACGGCCGGTGATGGTGGACTTATTTGTACGAACAATGAAGAATATTATAGTGAATTGAAAAAACGAGCGTGGTATGGAATAGATAGAGATAATAAACAATCAAATTTATTTTATGATCCATTACCTGATGATATTACTGAGTTAGGATTCAAATATAATATGAATGATATTATAGCGTCCCTGGGAATAGCTGCTATCAACAATTTTGATAAACCTTTTGGTTGGAGATCATATATTGGAGAACAATATAGGAAAGAATTAGGTGGATTATCGAAGATTAGGTTATTGACATATTACAAGGATCGAGAGCCAAACTATCAAATATTTCCTATACACGTTGAGAAACGAAGGAAGTTCGCCCAGTTTATGTGGGATAATGGTATTCAAGTCGTTGTAAACAATAGACGTAATGACAAGTATTCTATCTTTGGCGAAAAACGAAATGATTTACCTAATTTAGAATTAGTTGATAAAGATGTTATTCTTTTACCAATACATCATGATTTGACTGATAGTGAAATGAATAGAGTTATAGACAAAGTAAAGGAGTATGATAGATTATGAAAATAATAGGTCATAAAACAGCTCTTATAGGTCACACAGGATTTGTAGGACACAACATATTTCTTCAGCAAAATGATGCTATCCATTTATACAACACATCGAACATACATGAAATATATGGAAAGGAATACGAGTTAGTTATCATTGCTGCTCCCGGTGGAAGTAGGATTGTCGCCAATAAATTTCCTGGTGAAGATAGAGTTGGGATTGGTGCGTTGTTATCACACTTGAATTTAGTTCAAGGTGTTAAAAAGGTTGTGTTAGTTTCTACGGTAGAAGTTTATTCAAACAAAGTTAGAATAGATGAAGATTCAAACATACATCCAAGTATACTTGATGATTATGGTAAAAATCGTTTATTTTTGGAGAATCTTATTTCTATTCAATATAGTAATCCATTGATACTTAGATTACCAATTTTGTTTGGCGAAGGACTTAAAAAGAATTTCATATATGATTTAATCCATAATGAAAGAGTAGAGGATATTAATCCTGACAACGAATTACCTATATATAATTTAAAATATCTTTGGGATGATATATTAACTTGTTTAGAACATGAATTAGATATAGTTAATTTGGTGTCTGAGCCAATAAAAGTGGGTGAGATTGCTAAAGAAATTTTCGATGTTGATTTACCAAAGAATGATTTATTGCCGTCAAGAAAATATGATATTCGTTCAAAATATGCTGATTTCTGGGGATCGTGGTCGGATTTTTATATGGAAAATAAAGACGATGTTTTTAATGATTTAGATAAATTTGTGAGGGATTATAAATGAAAAGAGCACTGATAACTGGAATAAATGGTCAAGATGGATCATATTTAGCCAGATTACTTATTGAAAAGGGTTATGAAGTTTGGGGAATTATCAAGAGAAATAGTATAAGCGAAAACCAAACGGATCGAATAGATGTTTATAAAGATCATATTGATAAAGAGTTGAGGCTCGTCTATGGCGACATGAATGATATGGCTTCATTGATTAGTGTATTACAAAAATCAAAACCTGATGAAATCTACAATCTTGCTGCTCAATCACACGTAAGGATAAGTTTTGATCAACCAATATACACAACACAAACGAATGCGATAGGAACGTTGAATCTTTTAGAGTCAATGAGATTGGTTGTTCCAAAAGCCAAGTTTTATCAAGCGAGTTCAAGTGAAATGTTTGGTAACAATGTTGATAAAGATGGATTTCAACGAGAGACTACACCAATGAATCCTGTAAGCCCTTATGGTTGTTCGAAACTTTTTGGGTTTAATATCGTTAAAAATTATAGAAACTCTTATGGATTGTTTGCAGCGAATGGAATTTTATTCAATCACGAGTCGCCAAGACGTGGAACGAATTTTGTTACGAACAAGGTTGTAAAAGGGGCGACTGAAATAAAATATGGATTGAAGAAAGAGTTGGTTTTAGGAAATCTTATGGCTAAACGAGATTGGGGTCATGCTAAAGATTATGTAAACGCAATGTGGTTAATTTTACAACATAATATTCCTGATGATTTTGTTTGTGCTACCGGAGTTTCACACTCGGTTGGTGAATTGGTTCGTTATGTTTTTGATAAACTTAATTTGGATCGTAAATATATTAAGACTGATGAAAAGTATCTTAGACCTGAAGAACTTTGGGAATTGAAAGGTGATCCCGTAAAATTACAATCAACATTAGCTTGGGAACCTGAATATACATTTGAAAGTATGTTAGATGAAATGATAGAATATTGGGATGAATATTATCACTATAAAATGTTAAGTGGAGTAGTAATATGAAAGTAGGAGCAGTTATTATAGGACATCAATCTGATATGCGTCCACATGGTTTTGAATTTATAGACGAGTATATTTATAGTTTAGTTAGTTTTGCTAAATTTCCATATAAAATATATCTTGTGGACAATAGTTCAGTAGAAAAGTATAACTATTCACGGTGGTTAAACGCAACAAACATTGAATATACTTACATTGAAAATCAATTTGAAAAAGGTGTGACCGGTGCGTGGAATCTTGGAATACATCAAGCCTATGAAGATGGTTGTGATTTGATTATGGGTATGGCGGACGATATGTATTTCAATGAAACAATAAATAATTTTGTTAACATTATAAATGAACATCCACATAAAGACGAGTCATTATTTGGTCCTGTATCAAATGGTATTTGGAGTGGAACAAAACAAAATCAAAATGAACCAATAGACGAAACATTTGAGTTGAGTGGGGCCGGTAAGGATATTCCAAATGGATTCTTTTTTGCGTTTACACCAAAATATTATGAGACATATCGACATTCAAACGAAGAACTTTTTGCGTTGAAACATAAATATGATGGTGGAGACGGTAAGTGGGGCGGTCAAGAAGGTGAGTTTTGGAGAATGAAGGAAGATGGGGCGAGATTTTTTATAGTAGGTCAATGTTGGTTACACCATCACAAGTTACAAGGATATAGAACGATAAGAAATGTAGATAGAGAAAGGAAATAATATGGAACACGTATTTTTGGATTTAGGTAAACAACCAATAGCCAATAACTTTTTAACGCCAGATCAATTTGACGATGAATACTTTTTCGATTTGAAAGTAAAGTTCAATGATGAAAATAAACTTGTATCACTTGTAGATTTTGTTCCGCCAAAGTTAATGTTTCACGATCATTACGCATATCGTTCTTCACTTTCTTTAACAATGAGGGAACATTTTAAGGACGTGGCGAGTATAATAAAGACAAGACATGATCCTGATAAAATTTTAGAAATTGGTAGTGATGATGGAGTTTTTTTGAAACACTTCGATACTGACAAAGCATTTGCTGTTGAACCATGTGGAAATTTTTGTGATATGACAAATGAAATGGGTTACAAAACATATAACAAATTTTGGACGAATGTTTTAGCGAAACAGTTAGTAAATGAAATAGGAAGAATGAATGTTGTATTTGCTGCTAATTGTATGTGTCATATTCAAGATTTACACGACACATTTGCAGGAATAGACACAATATTACACGACGATGGAATTTTTGTATTTGAAGATCCGTCATTATTTTCAATGTTAGATAGGACTTCATATGATCAAATATATGACGAACATGCGCACATTTTTTCTGTAACCGCGTTAAAGAACATATTATCACAACATGGATTAGACATATTTAGAGTGGACGAGTTGAGCGTACATGGTGGATCGAACAGGATATGGGTAAAGAAGAAATATAGTCGCCAACATTCATATCATGAGAGTGTGATCAAACATTTAGTTGACGAACAAAGACGTGGAGTAAATTACATTGAGACATACGAGAAGTTTGGCGACAACGTTAAAAAATCAAAAGATGCTCTTAGACAACTTTTATTAACATTAAAAGATCAAGGTAAGATGGTTATTAGTTATGGAGCAACTTCAAAGTCAACTACGGTATTCAATTATTGTGAGATAAATCAAAATCTCATTTATTATATTTTAGATACAACGCCAGAGAAACAAGGGAAAGTTTTACCTGGTGTTCATATTCCTGTTATACCTTATAAAGAAAACGCATTAGATGGGATCGATTACGCGTTTCTTGGTGCGTGGAATTATGAAAAAGAGATTATGGGTAAAGAACAAGAGTATGTTAATCGTGGTGGAAAGTTTATAAGTCATGTTCCAAATGTAAGGGTTATATAATGACAACAAATAATGACATTCTTTTTTATGAGTTTAGATGTTTTACAGAGAAGAATGGAAATCTTGTTCCGATTGAAAGCAACATTGACGTTCCATTTCCCATAAAGAGAGTATTTTATGTATATGATGTAAAGGATAATGATGTTCGTGGACAACACGCACACTATAAAACTGAACAAGTGTTAGTTTGTTTGAGTGGAGTAGTTGAGGTATCTTGTTGTGATGGTAAAAGTTGGTCACATTTTGTATTAGATTCACCAAAGAAAGCGTTATTTATTCCGGAAATGATTTGGGATGAACAAGTATATCACGAGGGTAGTATTTTATGTGTATTCGCCAACCAAAAGTATTCAAGGGAAGATTACATATTTGACATGGAGAGATTTAAGGAGTTAAAGAATGATGAATGAAAAAATAAAGAGGATATTGATCACCGGTGGTTTAGGTCACATCGGTTCATATTTGGCGAGAGCCTTAAATATGAAAGAGGATAAATATGTAATAACGATTTTAGATAATTTTATGACAAATCGTTATTGTTCATTATTTAGTATGGAACAACCAATTACATTTGTAGAGAAATCGATTGATGCGGTTGGAGTTGATTTTTTACAACAATTTGATGTTGTTTATCATTCTGCTGCGATTACCGATGCTGCAGGTAGTTTTAAGAATAAAAAACAACTTGAAGATGTGAATATTGAACAAACAAAAATCTTTATAGATCAATGTGTAGATGCGAAAGTAAAATTTATATTTCCATCGTCTACAAGTGTGTATGGAGTCGCGAGTAAAGATCAAGTTGTTATTGAACATAGTAATTATATAAATCCACAAAGCCCTTATGCTGAAGCTAAAGTTGAGATTGAGGATTATATTAGATCAAAATTTAATAGAAACAATCATGTAATATTTCGTTTTGGAACTATACATGGTGTGAGTCCGGGAATGAGATTTCATACCGCAGTGAATAAGTTTTGTTATCAAGCGTCACTGGGAATTCCTTTAACTGTGTGGACGGAGAATTATAAAATGGTTCGTCCATATTTGAGTTTAGTAGATGCGGTTGAAGCGATAAAAATGGCTATAGAGTGGGCCAATTTAGATGGAGATACATTTAATGTATTGACAAAAAATTATAGTTTGGAACAAATAATCAATTATATTTCTTTATATTCGCCACATAAAGTAAATATTGATTGGGTTGATACACCATTATTGAATCAATATTCTTATTATGTGAGTCAAGTAAAAATAACGGAAAGAGGTTTTAAGACAACTGGCGACATACGAGAAGATATACAAGACACAATGAATTTATTGAGGAATTTAAAATGAAAATATTAATTTCTGGTGGTCATGGTAAGTTTGCTCAAGCGTTCCTGAGAGCAAATAATGGTAGACATACAATTTATGCTCCAAATAAAGCTACATTGGACGTGAGAGATTATTGGTCAATCGAGAAAATTATTGAGGATGTTCAACCTGATATATTTCTTCATGCTGCTGCGTTTACTCGTCCGATGGTGAAACATGAACGTGATCCAATAATCAGTATAGAATCAAATATCATTGGTACAGGAAATGTAGTTATAGCGTGTATGAGACATGATGTAAAGTTGGTTTACATTTCTACGGATTATGTTTATCCCGGAACGAAAGGCGATTACAACGAAGATGATCCATTGAAACCTTTTAATAGATATGGTTGGTCAAAGTTAGGTGGAGAGTGTTCAGTTCATATGTATGACAATTCATTGATATTAAGAATATGTATGAACAATCGCCCATTTCCACATCCAAAGGCGATTGTTGATATAAAAAAGAGTTTAATTTATGACGATGAAGCTGCCGAAATAACCCATGAATTGTTGGACGAAAAGGGAATAATAAATGTTGGTGGAATAGGTAGATCGATATATGAATTTGCTAAGGAAGATAATCCTGATATTGGTAAGATGTATTATGACGAGGTAAAAGATGTGGGAATGGCGAAGAATACGACATTGAATATTGAAAAGATGAAGGAGATAGTAAATGGATGTAAATCGAGCAGGTAATCATTGGGACGGATTAGCAGGACAAATCATATGATGGATGAAATTTATGAGGTTGGTGAATGATTAAACCGGTATTCTTTTTAGGAATAGTTAGATCTGGGACATCTTTTGTTGGAAGATTGTTAACAAGTAACAATGACAATGTTTATATAACACATGAAAGTGATATTATTTGGATATTGTATAATTTATATAAGTTAAAAACTCCATTAGGTGAAATACAACCATGTGAGATTGATTCGCCGCAGGCGATGGGCGACACGATAAAAAAGTCTCGTAGATTTTTGGAAACTTTTGAAGAACACACACCATTTGAATTATATGAAATGTGTCAACGAGAGTTGATGAAAAATGGAACACATTGGCAGAGGGAAACGAGAGAGGACACGATTTATTTAGGTGACAAGAAACCAACACAACAAAGCGAACCTGAGATATTCAAATGGACTGAAGAAAATTTACCTGAACCAAAGTACATTCATCTTATTCGCCACCCACAAGATTTTCTTGGTAGTACAACAACATTTGGAAAGACTGCCAAGTTATGGGGCGACACGAATAAAGAGATAATAGATTTTTGGACAAAGACACAAAAGAATGTTATAGAAATGAAGAAACAAATACCGGATAGAGTTATTACAATGAAGTATGAAAACATATGTAGAGAACCAAAGAAAAATTTAGGAATAATTTATAGATTTTTAGATGTTCCATATAATGATGTTGATCCCGGTGGTGTTCGTGGAGCATCCATTCATGAAAACATAAAATTAGATTTTGATTTATCTGAGGAATTTTTAGAAGTAATCGACGAATTAGGATATGAGGTTCGCCAATGATAAAATTATTCAACATTCCAAATCACAAAATAAACACAAAGAAGTTCAACCATTTTTTACATGGCGACATCGTAAAAGAAGTGGAAGAATCTATTACTGATTATGTAGGTGCTAAATATGGTTGTGCGATGAATAGTGCTACAAATGCTATATTTCTTTCAATGTTAGGTCAACAAGTACGCGTAAAAGTACCATCAATCATTCCACCTGTTGTATTGAATGCTATATTAACGGCAGGTAATAAAATAGAGTTTGTAGACAATATTGAGTGGGTTGGTGGTTCATACGTTTTACATGATTTTGGTCAGTACAAAATCATTGATTCTGCTCAAAAGTTGGAAAAGGATCAATTTAAAAAAGAAGCAAATGACGATGATTTAATGATATTTAGTTTTTATCCGACGAAGCCGATAAGTGGTATGGACGGTGGTTTAGTGGTAAGTAATGACTATAAAAAAATAGAGTGGTTTAGAGAAGCATCATTTAATGGAATGAGTTACGCCGATAATAATTGGGAAAGAGAGATAAAATTCCCGGGTTTTAAAATGTATATGAATTCAGCTCAAGCCTATGTGATTAAACAAAACTTTATAAATTTAGGTCATAAAGATTCTATGTTAGATACAATACGAGTAATATATAATTGTTATTTTCGTAAAGAAAATACGAGTAGTCATTTATATAGAATAAATGTATTTGATCGAGATAAAGCTATTAAAGAATTTAAAAAGAATAATATAGCGTATGGAATTCATTATACCGCTCAACATTTGAATCCGGTATATTGTAAGGAAGATGTGTTTTTACCACAATCAATAATGGAATCAAACACAACATTGAGTATACCATTTCATGAAAAACTAAAAAAAGAAGAAATTGAAAAAATAGTAGAGGTAGTGAATGGAATATCGGGTTGAGGAAAAATTAAAAGTTGTAACTCCAAGAAGCAAATATCCTTATGAAATGGGAACTTTTTTATACGATCATATTGTAAAAAAGAAACCTGAAGTAGTTGTGGAACTTGGTACGGGTCGAGGGTTTACAACATTGTGTATGGGAGTAGCATTAAGAGAAAATAGGTTTGGTCACTTAACAAGTTATGATTATTACAATGAGCCAGATTGGGGAACGGATATAAATTTTGTTCAAAAAGAAGTTGATGAACTTGAATTGAATGAATGGATAACTTTAGAGAATCAAGATGCTTATATGTGGTTACTTGAGCCACCGTTTGAAAGAATAGATATGTTATATTTGGACATACACAATGATGGTTCAGTTATCGATTTTTTTATGGCGAATGATTTTATAAAAGAACAAATGGAGAATGGTATGCCTTTATTTTTTGAAGGTGGTGCAAATGGACAAAGAGAACTTGTATGTGATCAAAGAATGCAAAAGAGATTTTCTGAAATGAAACATAAACATGAAATTTTATTTGATAGAAGAACAGGATTATCTGTGATATGGGGGGCGAAATGAAAAAATTAGTAGTGATTGCTACTGGGTGGCATTTCTCATTACATTTTTATCGTAGAATGATGGAACAAAGAATACCTATGGATTGGTATGTTGAATACATTTGTGTTTCACACCGTGACCCGTCATACGCCATAGAAGAAAAGAGTAATATAGATGGTGGTAGTTTACTCAAGGATTTGGATAGGATTTTATACCGTCAAGTGGCGACACAACAACAAATAGAAAAACTTGGTTGGAGATATACATTAGAACCGAATACAATAGGAGATTGGGGATGTGCTAATCAATGGTTAGAAAAGAATCATCGTCCATATGATGCGTTATTGATTACACACGACGATAATTTTATTGTAGGTAATAATATATTTGAGGTTGCTCTTGAGGGAAAGGTAGATGGTTTATATCATAATGATTATTTGAGTAAAAGTTTTCGTCCGAAGATGTGGAAAAGTGATTGGTTAGTTATCACAAATGCTTTTATCACGGGTCGTCCACATTTGAGAGGATCATTTGATTTCTTTTCAAAAGAAATGATGGAAATGATAGGTGGAAAGTTTGATCTTTCAAGAGTTAACTTGACAAGAGAAGGTCAATTTGATACTCCAAAGGATCATAAAGGTGTATCGGAGTGGAATAATCATGTAGTTGATTTTGTTGGTTATTTGGTACATAATGATTTGTTTGATAGAGTTTATTGTTTGTCAAATACTTATCGAGTAAGCAATTATTGTATTGAAGGTGAACGAGGTTTTTTGTCAAAGAGTGGTTTGCCTCTTGATATAACAAAAATTTATGAAGATGGTGTACAAAAATTACATAATAGGAGATCATTAGTATGAAAAAAGTTTTTATTGACGCTGGAGCTAATGATGGTTGTTCGATTGATTTATTTCGAAAACATTATCCTGACGCGGATAAATATGAAATATATAGTTTTGAACCAAATCCTGAATTTAAAAAGAAACTTGAGAATAAGAATGTATTTTTTTATGAAATGGCAGTGTCAATTACTGACAAAAAACACGCATTTTATTTTGATCCGAGATGTAATATAAAAGATAAAAATGGTAATACACATGATCATTTTGGAAGTTCATTAATAAAAGAAAAATTGGATAGTGTGAAAAAACAATTTGATGGTGCGATTCAACGCGGAGAAATTCCATTAAATAAAAAATGGAAATTAGAAAAACTTGAAGTAGATGGAATAGATTTTAGTAAATGGATAATAAATACATTTAATAAAGGTGATTATATAGTTCTTAAAATGGATATAGAGGGAGCCGAATATTTTGTATTAGATAAGATGTTTGAAGATGGTTCTATTGATTATGTTGACGTTCTTTACTTGGAATTGCATGGTCACCGAATTGATAAGAATTTTGATGATAAAAACACAAAAATAATAAATAAATTACGAAAAAAGAATATAAAATTGTTTGTTGGATCTGAAAAATGGAATACAATTATGGATAAAATAGAATTAAAAAAAGATGATAATAAAAAGAATTTAGTATTTTGGACTGGGTTACGGAGTAAAGATAAATTTCTTGTTGGGCGACACAGTGATTATTCGTGGATGGATTACTCAAAGAGGACGTGGGAATATTGGTGTGAAAAGAATGGAGTTGAGTTTTACGCATTTGAAGAACCGATTGAAGATGATTTAGTGGCTCACCGCCCAAACTGGCAACGTTGGTGGAAAATCTTAGATATTTTGGACGAAGATAAGTATGATCAAATACTTTCAACGGATGCGTCGATTATGGTTAAATGGGATATGCCGAACATATTTGAAATGAGTGATCACAAGTTTTGTGCTCTTAAATCTGTGGAGAATTGGAAGTGGACATATGAAAGTGCTCGTGGTTATCATCCATTATTTGACGATGTAGATTTTGATGTGAAAAAGTATTTCAATAGTGGTTTTGTTATTCTCAATAAGAATCATAGTGGTATTCTTTTTCATATGAAAGAACGTTATTATGCTCAACATGATGTATTTGTAGATTATCAAACAAATGTAGTAAAGCGGGGAACGGATCAACCGGTATTGAATTATTTTGTACAAGGACATGATGAAGAAATAAAGTTTTTACCGCTCAAGTATGGTGTAAATCATATGTACAGGTGGAATGTATTAGGAAGTAACTGGCAGTTAAAGGACGATCCAACTCCATTTTTTATCAAGTATTTTTACGCATGGATTTTTAGTGGATTTCCTGATCGTGGCGAAACACGAAAAAAACTTATGAGTCAAACCTGGGATATAGTAGGTCGCCATTACGGCGATGAT